>OFGQ01000178.1_pt1 | contig 57188 bp, 41 predicted proteins | sample 1521791 | NCBI WGS metagenome assembly OFGQ01 (sample SAMEA3504116, study PRJEB24116) | mouse gut metagenome | biome: mouse gut; feature: mouse-associated habitat; material: faeces | place: Denmark | collected 2011 | reverse complement strand
CGGTAGACAAATCTATCATACGTCCCCATGGACTCCGCCCGACAAAAGGAAGCCTGTATAAAACCTATAAGAAGCTTCCAGCTGGGCTGCACTTCATGCTCTTCTCCAACCAGTCTCTAGTTAACCGCAGCTATGAAAAGAATCCTCTAATTACGGAGGCAACGCTGTACACACTACTGAGCTACCTGTCAAAGAGACAGCAATATTCCCACATCATTGTTGATGTCCAGTGTGACGACTTCCGGACCCAGGAGAGCCTGCTGCAGAGTGGCTATCAGTTCGATAAGCTTTGCCTGGTTCTGACCCAGGATCCTCATGCGGTGGCATCTGCCGGCGTTCAGATTACAAACCTCTCCAAGGCGCATGCTTCCAGTATGATTGCAGGCGGCGAATTTATTATCAATAAGTTTGCTCCCAACGCACCCATCACACAGAAGAAGATCGAGCAGATTCTTCGTATTCGTCCTGCGCAGATTACAAAACTCTCCGAGGACACTAATGGCTTTTTGACAGCTGCGGGTGCGGGAATCCCGTATCTTCTGAATAGTGGGCATCATTGGATGGAATACGATGTTCTTCGTTCAAAAGTCTGTCCTGACACGTAATTTAATATTTTCCGTTGGTTTTGCATACAAACAGGAAACGGATAATATAAAAACATCCGTTCTATTTGCGCAAAATATGAAGTGAGGAGGTTTTGTAAAAATGAAACGGATTTTTGCACTGCTGACCATCTTGATGCTCACCCTCTGTCTCACCACCACTGCGTTTGCCTCCAATGGAACGCGGACCGGAGAGGTTATTGGCGGAGGAAGCGTCGATACTGAGATTGGTGCTGACGCATCCCGGCGTCACGGTAGCGGAACGGGCAGCGGCGGAGTCGACCTGAGCAACCCCAACGCAACACAGGACTACATCAATAACGAGTTGTTTGGCGGGAATGGGGTTATTACCCCGAATGTCTCTACGGACACCATCGTTGGCAAGCTGGAGTCGAAGGGAAACGATATTGTTTATATCCTTCAGACCGTCGGTAAATATGCCTGTATTGCGGCCTTTATTGTTTGCTGCATCCTGACCCTGATTGGAATTATCGGCAACAAGAGGCTGTTGGCCGGCGCTATTATCGGTCTGGTCATTTCCGGCGTGGCTTATGCTGGAATCGTCTGTGGACGGGAAATCGTCAACTGGATTGCGGCCTGGGCCGCTTCCTAATGAAGGAAAGGGGGCGATGACAAATGCTCGCCTTTCTGCAACAAAATTACATGGCTGTTCTGATTATCGGGGGCATCCTGGCAATAGTACTCTTTGCCATCTGCATCATCTGGAAATTCGTCCGGCTTGCCATTGGGATTGCGATTCTATCCATAATCATTCCCATCCTCTTCACAATTTTCTGGGGCGATGGCTCGGCGTACATCTCAGAGCTTGCATCCTATCTAACGCCAAACCACCAACAGCAGTTGGAGGATGCGTACGCCTATTATAAGGATCAGGATTCAAAGGACCCCATCATCAACTCTGATGCCGTCTCTGATAAAATCACCGACGTCTTTGATTCCATTAAGGAAACAGAGAAGGAGGTAACGGACGGGACGGTGGACTATGTGAAAGAACGAGTGGACGAATGGCTGAGACAAAGCCCGATTCAAAAAACAGCAGAAGCAGACTCCGGCTAAGACTCTGGGGTCTGCTCTTTCTTTTACCCTCTCTCCGACCCAGATTTGCCCTCCAGGAAGGGGATAGCCATTTGGGAAAGCGGGGAGTAGGGGTAGGGGGAGACTGCCTAAGAACAGGCTGGGAAGGCCGCTGGGGGTCTCCTGATAAATAGGGTCCCATTTTGCATATTTCCCAAGGAGAAACTATGCGGACACGAGGAGGTGAGAAATTTATGGCTCGCATGTATAAAGTCTCCGCAGATGTAAGTGAGAAGGAAAAAGCAGTTGGCGGCATTATGACATTTGGGCAGGCAGGATGGCTTGTTCTTGGCTTTCTGATCTGCGCTGCGTTATTTCTGCTGCTGGCGAATATCCTTCCCCCTGTTTTAGCTTTAATTCTCGGGCTTCCGCCTGGGATTGGATTTGGGTGTGTCTTTGCCTTCTACAAAAAGGAAGGACTTCCGCTCTCCACTTACATCCTTTACAAGAGATCCTTTGATAAGAAATCAAAACTCATGGTAAACGACCTTGTCTACGGCAAGACGTTTGCCAAAGAAGATGAGCTTTTTAACTGAACTCCCAATCAATTTTAGAAAGGAGCTGAACTCATTTGGGTACGGCAATTTTAATCACCCTTATTATGCTCGTTATTTTTGGAGCCGTTGGCGCTGTTGCCTTTATCATGATCAAGAAAATCGACCCCAAGAATAAGGACACCAGCGAGAATCCGGATATCAAGGAGGCGCAAGAATTTCTGCCCTTCGAGGATATCACGAACAATATGATTATCCTCCCGAATCACCGGTATCGGGCAGTTATTTCCTGCTCCTCAACCAACTATCAACTGAAGACAGCCGGTGAAAGGGAGCAAATCGAGATGTCCTTTCAGCGGTTCTTGAACACCATCACATTCCCAGTGACCTTCTTTCTTCAGACGAAGGTCATTGATAATACGGAGCGGCTGCAGACCCTAAAGAAGGATGCGGAACGCACTGTTTCGGAATTCCCCAATATGGCGAACTACGCTGAACGATATCAGAAGGATATGGCGAATCTAAACCAGGTGATTGGCAACAACCAGCAGAAGAAACGCTATATCATCGTCACCTACGATGACTCTGGCGACTTGGACACCCTCTCTGATGAGGAGAAGGTCATCCATGCAGAAAAGGAGATTCAGCACCGCTGCAACGGCCTTATCAGCAACCTGCAGGCGGTAGGTGTGAAAGGCACTGTCTTGAATACGGCGGAACTGATTGAGCTGGTCTATTCCTGTTATTACCGGAACGACTACAGTTATGCCGAAGCCATCGCCGAAAAGGAACCCTTCTCCATGTTCGTTGGCGGCAGCGAGGATAAGTTCAGGGATTTGCCGAAGGCAAAACTACTGGATTTGATTCTTGGTGAAGCTATCAATAAAATCGAGCTCTCGAACGTAGATTCCGACCCAGGCGGGCGCAAAACCTTGGATGAACTCAAACATCTCAGGGACACCTATGCCGGCTACTTCACGGAAGATAGAGAGGAAGGAGGACTGGATCATGTTTAAGAAGAAGAAAAGACCCGATATGGATGTCCCTGCTTTTCAGGACGCTCCCGTTCTTGGGCAGGATGTATCCCTCACGAAGAATCGTCTCAGCAATGGCATCCCTCACAAGAAGGATTTGATTGCCCCGCCTCATGTGGACCGGTCGTCTCCCGACCATCTGCAGGTTGGTCCTAAATTCATCAGGAACTTCATTATTGCCGGCTTTCCAAAACAAATCGGCGTGGGCTGGGCCAACAGTATCTATAACTACGAGGGAGACCTTGATCTCTCCATTCACATCAATCCGACTGACGAGCGCACCGCCATGGATGAACTGACCACGAAGATTACTCAGTTCGAGGCCCAGTTGGAGACGGAACTGGAGAAGGGCAGCAACCGGAACATCACCCGCCTGCGTACCCAAATTGACGACCTGTATGAGGAGCGCCGGAAAGCGGAACAGAACTACATCTCCCTGTTTTCCATCCAGATGATTATGAACCTGTTCACCGACTCACTGGAGCAGTTGAATAAGGAGTCGCAGCTTCTGGAGAACTCCCTGAAAGGCCACAAAATCAAGCTCATGAGTACATTTCTTCGGCAGGACATGGGCTACAAGAGCGCCCTTCCTTTCGCAAAGTCCTGGCTGCCCAGGAGCTACCGAAACTTCAACTCTGAGGGTTTGACCGCCTGCTACCCCTTCTACAACGCAGAAATCTCCCATCCGTCCGGGGTGTTCCTGGGCGTCAACAATCAGACCCAGACGCCTATTTACATCGACTTTTACAACCGGCGACTGCTGAATAACGGGAATACCACTGTCTTCGGTACTGCCGGTTCTGGTAAAACCTTCATGGTGTCCCTGCTGACAATGCGGTCTGTCCTGAAGGGTATCCGTACGGCTATTGTGGATCCCGAAGGAGAATATAAAACCATTACCCAGGCCCTTGGCGGTGTCAACATTGAAATCAAACCCAACGGAGCCATCCCCAACCCCTTTGACCTGGAGGATGAGGAGGAAGTGGATGACTTTGGGAAGCCTACGGGACGCCGGGTGGTAGAGTTGCGGAGCAAGGTTTCCGATCTCCTGAACCTGATTGGCGTTATGTGCGGCGGACTGGAAAGGGAGCAGATTTCCCTGTTGTCCCTTGTCATTGCAGATACCTACAAGGATTTCGGCATGACAGAAGATCCCAACTCCCTGTACACAGATGACATCGTACTGAATGAGCAGGGCGAGTTTGTCCATCACGGACAGAAGAAGACCATGCCCACTCTGTCCGATTTCCACCAGCGGCTTGTCGCCGCATCAAAACAGGAGGGGAATGGCTGCCTTGTTTCTGTCGCAAACTCCCTGCAAATGTTCGTAAAGACAGGTGTGTATGGACTGTTTGACTGTCAGACAGCACCAGAACTGGCAGATATGCGAGACGCACCAGTCATTACTTTTGACGTATCTGCTTTGGAAGACAAGGTGTTGCGTCCTATTGGCATGTACATTGCCCTGACCTGGTGTTGGGAAAAATTCGCCAAGAAAAACATCGCAGTCAAGAAGCGTATCGTCTGCGACGAGGCGTGGATGTTGGTCAAAAAGGAAATGGCGGGTTCTGAATTTACCGCCCAGTTCTTGGAGAACACTGCCCGCCGCATCAGAAAGAGGAACGGTGCGCTGCTGGTTGCGTCCCAGAACTTCAAGGAGTTTGCTGATAACCCCCAGGGACAGGCGGTACTGACCAATGCAACAGTCAACATCTTTCTGCGGCAAAACTCTACAGACATTGATGACGTGCAGAAGGTATTCAAGCTGTCCAATGGTGAGCGGAACTTCCTGGTAAGCGCGACCAAGGGAAATTTCCTGCTGAAAATGCAGGAAGAGAGCACAACGGGCTTCGCCAGGGCCTTCGACTATGAGCAGTACCTCATCGAGAAGAAGACGGCTGCCATGATTAAATCCACGCAGTAAGCTCCTGCAAAAACTCCAGGAAAGGAGATGAGTCTATTGCAAAGAGCAATTTCTATTTCGCCGGCAGGGGCTGATTGCGAGCGAAAGGAGGGGAAGAAGAACCCTTTCCTTATTCGCATCTGTTCCTTCCTGCTCCTGCTGGTTCTCTGCCTAAATCTGGTGCCCCCAGCGCACGCCTACTCCATTGTTCACATCCAGGCTTCCATTGACCTCGCAACATGGGAAATTCTCACGGGTGTTGTTCGGGATGAGGTGGGAATTACTGCCTGCTCTCCTGAGTGGAAGCGGATGGAAGAAAGCGATTTAACAACCTTGTCCAATTACGCATATAACAGCTTGGATCTGATTGATGCAGACAAGGTTGCCTCCCGCGATAAGAAAGTGGCTAACAACGGACAGAACATTCTTGCTGGTATTGCCCAAAATGCCGGATTTTTTGAAGAAGACAAACGAGTTTTATCGTTCCCAACAAAACAGAAGAGTCGTAATAGTTCGGATTCCACCGATATGGAAAGTGCAATGGCTGCCAATAACGCTATTGTATTTGATTTGAACCAGGCGTTTAAGGTCTATTGCGAACGTGAAGGAATTGCAAAAAAACCTGATGCAACGGCAATGCTGACAGCAATAAAGGACTTTATGAATAGCACTTCTCCGAGTGGCGATTTCATTGAGTACTATGCCAGCGCAAGCGGGAATGAGAAGACAAAGTACCGTTGGAAAACAGAAAAGTATAAAAACAGCTCTGAAATGATCACCTGGTCCATGCTGATTGTTGAGGCATTTAATAACTTTTCCCTGGAAGGGGACGAGGCTGTAGATGCGGACAACGTGTTTTCCAGCAATCCTAACCAACTCACAAAGGCTATTGTCGGCTTCTTTGGCAACGCACTGAACGATCTGCGGAGTATTCTAGGTCTCTGGTCTATGGATGAGTTGATGTTTAATGAGGGCTGGAGATCTGGTGGGTATGTCGGAGGAATCTTCCCCACCAGTTGGGAGCCGACTATCTGGGCATTATTTATCTTTACGGAAATCATTGCGGCGATGATTCTGCTGGTTGGTATTGTCATGAACGTACTCAAGCAGGCCGCTTCCACCATGAACACCATCGCACGCATCCATGCTATGTCTCAGATTCAAGATTTGTTGGTATGCGGCATCGCCCTGGTACTGCTTCCTGTTGCTCTGCGCATGATCATAGCAATGTCAGGGAATTTGGTGGATATTGTCAGCGCCATGCGCCCAGACAGCGTAACTACAGGAGACCCAAAGACCATCAGCGAAATGGTTGCCCGATTCTCCAGCAGCAACGGAACCTTTGGCGGCATTATTGCTCAGTGCTTGTTCTTCGGCGTACAGGTTTATTTCAACTTTTTCTACGCTCTACGGGCGTTGACAACCGCCATCCTGATTATTATGGCGCCTATGATGGTTGCCATGATTACCATTAGTTCTTCCAGAAAACAGACCACAATGACCTGGGCAAAAGAACTTCTCGCAAATATCCTTGTGCAGCCCATCCATACCTTTTGCATCACGGTTATCCTGCTTTTGCCAGCATCCTCCCACGGGTTTGACAATCTGATTGCTCTCTATGCAATTATTCCCTTTACCTCCATGGTTCGCAGCCTGTTCTTTGGACCTGCCGGCGGCTTTGTCGATCAGGTAGCCGGCAAGGGTGCTGCCGTCACTAATGGAGCGATTGCAGGCGCTGCTATGGGTGCAGCTTCCCGTGCCGGCGGTGGACTTCTGAACTTTGCTAAGGATAAACTTGGCGGAGGTGGAAGCGGTTCTGGTGAAGCTGGCGGCTCGAATGAAGGCAACGGCTCAAACGAAGCAGGCAGCAATTCTGGTGGAACGAACACGAACCTCAGCAATGCAAGTGCGGAACGTAATTCTGGGGCAAATGGACAGGGTAATAATGCCGCTGCAGGCGCCGCTGGTGGAGCCGCAGGAGGTGCGGCAGCTGGTGGAGGAACCTCTGATGGATCTGGTGAAGCTGGTGGTGCAGGGGCAGCCTCGCCGATTGCAGACGCACAGAACGGAAGTGCCGGAAGTCCCTCTGGACAAGGACAGTCTGGGACAGGCGATAATACCCAACAGAAGCCTACCATGAAAGATCGCTGGAACAATTTCCAGAATTCCGACATGGCTAGAGTAGCCAATATTGCTGGCGGAGCCATTTTGGGCGGAATTGGCGGAGCATTTACTGGTGCCGGACTTCATGGCCTTGGAGCCCCCATCTCTTCCGCTGCCGATTCCCTTGTTGCCAGCCGGGGACAGCAGAAGCAAAAGGCTGATGAAGATGAGCAGAAGCGGCAAGACCAAGCGAACGCCGAAGACGGACAGAATCCTGGTGGAAACGACAATGGCGCAGATGCAAACCTTGTCGGCGACCCGAATTTGCCCCTCAACATGGAGTCTATGGGGAAAAGGAAAGCCAACGACTCTACAGGTGACCAGCCAATGCAGGTTCGAGACCTCGATCAAAAAGAACTTGATAAGCAGGGCTTTTCTGATATAGAGAATACCAGAAGGAACATGGAGTTCACCGCAAAGGGCGATTCTGCTCAAGCGAAAGAACTTGGCGCATATGCCGACTACCTCGACGGATTAAGCCCTGAGCAAAGGAAGAAAGAGGTCAATGATCGCGGAATTGAAGCAACCCGCGTGGGCGATGGTGTCCAAGTCCGTATAGACAAGGACAAATGGTCCCGTGCAAACGGTGGCGCTGAAATCAGCGCAAGTAAGGATCGGAAAACCGGAGATTCAAAGATGACCATTAAGTCTCCCGACGGTGGGCCTGCTCCATCCTTTACCGGTGCAGTTAAACACGCCAACGTTCATCCTGTTGATGTTCCCAAGGCAACCCAGTCTGGCGTTTCAATATTGAAAAACAAACAGGAGCTTTCTCGCCCACAGGACGTGGAGCAAAAAATGAACGAGCATGGCATCACTGGCGCCGCAGCTGCAAGGGTCGCAGATCGAGTAGGCGCTATGAGAGAATTGCAGGCACAGGGAAAGACTCCTTCTGAAGCAGCAAGACTGTCGAAGAAGATGGTTTCAGGCGTACAGGCAAGAAGGGCAGAACTCTCCATTCCCAAGGCAGAGCTTACTCCCGCCCAGACGGCAACCATGATAAGGGCCGTACAGGATGGAGAGGCTGCTGGTACTCCGTCAATGTACCGAGCCGAATATGAACCTGGCACGCAGGCCCCATCCTTCGATTCTGGAGACTCCTCAGCTGATACATCCTTCACTGGTGTTATAAACCGGAGTCAGCCCGCAGTCTCACCAGTTGAAGTCGACACTGGGTCTGCTCCGGCAGAACCAGGCTCTGCCGCCGCTTTTGGCGCAGTTGACGCTAGTTACGTTCCCATCTCTGACCATCCTGGCGGCAATACAGACTCTCCGGTCCTGACAGAATCCACAGAAGTAGCTCCTATGCCGGCATCTACGACTGAGACAAACAGCGTTCCTTCCGTATCTATGTCTACGCCAGCAACTACCGGCATCAATCCTGACCTGGCGGCAAGGTACGCTGTCTATAAGGATTCAAAGCAGGAGACTGGCTCTGTATCTGCGGCATATGCGGCGTCGCATAGGAACATCGGAGTTCCAACATCCGCCCCCGTTCACGCTCAACCTGCCCCCAATGGAGGAGCAGGGATGGCAAATGTCAATATGGGCAGAGCGAATAACCGTCCTCCGCAGCAGCCCGCCCAAGTTCAGCCTCCCGTTTCCTCGAACCAGACCCCTGCGTCATCCGCTACTCAGGGCCGTCCAACCCCAACACCTGCAACCAGTCACCCCTCCGCTCCTCGCAGCTGGGCGCCTGGTTCCAGACCTGCAAATCCTCACAGGGAGGTTCGGACTGCGACTCAAACCGATTCAGCCCCTGTTTCTGAGCCTATCCAGGCGGACGCACCGCCGCCGCCCCCGGCAGCCTCGAATTACGATATCCCCATTGAGGCTATAGAACCGAGACGCGACGATGTTATGACACAAGCAGAGTTGGATGCTTTGAGCGAAGAAATTCTTGGTGGAGACCCTTTCGACGACCCCTTTGATGATTAAAAAATCCCTCCTCTTGCCACAATTTTGTGTGGCGAGGGGAGGGATTCTTCTTTTATGCAATCAGCTCCGCAAGAACCATCTGCTTATCCGTGTAGGTCAACAGGAGCTTTTCCTTTGCGCGGGTGACGCCCACATAAAAGAGCCGTCTGGACTCCTCATCAATGGGAAACCGCTTTAGGCTCAGAAGGACAATGTCCCACTCAAGCCCCTTGGCGGAATGCGTTGTGATCAGTGTCACACAGTCGGTTTTTTCCTGGGCGGTACTCAGGGTGTCTCTGATGCCATAGTCCCGGTACTTCGTGCAATAGGTGAGGTACTGATTGAGGGTGCTGTAGTTGAACCTCTTCATTCTCTCAACGAAGGAATCCGCCACATAGTCCTCTCGGGCATCCTCAATGAGGGTCATAAACGCATCAATCTTCGCCTGTTCCGTTTTGCAGGAGTTGACTGCCTTCATAACGACCTCGCCGGAAGCCTTTAGCGTTGCTGCATCGAAGGGGTCCTGTCCCAGAGACTTCGCATATAGGGACAAGGACGCCAAATCGGTGTTGTCCAGGATGAAGGACGCAAGCCCGATGACAGCCTTGACGAATGCCTCGTCTGCGATGATTTCCGGCACTTTCAGAATGGTCGGGATTCCGGCCTTATCCAGAAGCGCCTGCTGTTTAATCAGCTCCGCTCTGGTACGGCAGAGAATTGCAATGGAGCTGGGCGGCGTCCCGTTCTTAATGAGTTTTCGGACTTGCCTTGTGAACAGGTCCTGCTCCTGGTCGTCATTCAAAACAGCCATCACCGCCGGCTTCACATTAGAATTCTTCTTGTGGGCTTCGATAGCCTTACCAAGATGAGCCGTCTTATAGATGATTTTATTCGCCATCTGGATAATGGGAGCCTGGGACCGGAAGTTGGCGGTCATGTCGATGTCCACCATGTTCGGGAAATAAGATCCGAAAGAAACCAGGTTCTCCGGGGAGGCGTTGCGGAAACCGTAGATAGCCTGCAGCTCGTCTCCCACGACGACCAGGGACTTGATACCAGCGTTTCGCTTTTTCAGCTCCACGATAATGTCAATTTGGTTTGGATTACTGTCCTGGAACTCATCGACTACGATATGCTCATAGGGCATCTTCTCAAATACCCCATAGTCTGCCAGCTTCAGCAGGAGCCGGAGCTGATCTTCATAGTCGATGGCATTGATTGCCAGCAGCTCCTTGTTGTACTCCTGATAGATATCCAGCAGTTCCGCAGAGAAATTTACTACGGTAGAACCAAGCGCCGCCAGGACCTCAGCCTCCGTCTCCACATGGGCAGACTTCATGGTGTCAATCCACTTGCCCAGCTTCACGACGGCTCCTTCTGCAGCCCTGGTACTCATAAAGGGATTTCTGTAGTCCAGAGGAAGGGAGCGGTGCTTCTCCAAAAGCCGGATAATGATATCCTTCTTGGAGATGTCATCCACCAGGGAAGGCTTCTGTGTGAAACCCAGCAAGGAATAGTTGTCATCAAGGACATGCTGCCCCCATGAGTTGAACGTCTCCACCTGAACCTTTTTCACATCCAGATTCAGGCCCTCTACAATTTTGCCGGAAGCAAAGCTCTGGAGCCGGGTGGACATCTCTTCCTTCGCCTTTTCAGAGAAGGTGACCATGAGGATCTTGGTGGGGTCAACGCCCTCTTCCAGAAGACCAAGGGTACGAAGGGTGACGATGGTGGTCTTACCGCTGCCGGCAACTGCATTGACCCTGCACTCGCCTTCCCGGAAGGAAATAAAGGACAACTGGGCATCAGTAAGAGTAATATCATCAATTGTTTTCAGTGCCACCTCTGGGCGTTCCATCTTATGCCGCTTCTCGAACTCCGTATAACAGAGGTCGTAGTACCGGCAATCCTTACAGTCGGACTTCTCCGTACAGGTCTTCGTCACATCAGGAGTGGCAGACTCGTAATTATCCTCTGCCACCTGAGCATCGCTCGTCGTGAAGTGATGGGTGAGGATATTCTGCTCTGCACGATCCTCGAAATTCGGCACGAGAGTCTTTGCGGAATCGCTCCGGCTTTTGAGGTAGTAGATAGCGCCGAAAACAGGCTTCTTTGTGATGTCAATTCCCAGCCGGATGGCTTCCGCCTCACCGGCCCTCTGGAGCATTAGCAGCTCTGCGCTTCCTCCTGGTTTTGTCGCTGTAGAACGCCCGCGGGAAGAATACTCCGGCTGCTTATATTTGAAGCAAATTGCTTCCAAAGCTCCGCCACGGTCTACCAGCCAATGAACCCGTTTGGTTCTTTCCTGTCCGGCAATCTTAACCTTATTGGAGAAGTCTCTGGAGATAACCGAGCCAGCCTTCTGACGAGCCTTTTCCCAATTCAGCCATCGGCAGATGACAAACTCCATACGGCTCTGCTCCTGTTCCTTCTCAAAGGACAACATAACGGAGCCGCAAGTGTCAAATTCCTTTTTGATCAGTGCTTTAACAGAGGAGGCAGCTGCCCGGGACACATCCATCTGCATGATGACATTTTTCATGATGGATCGCAAAGCGCCCTGCTTAGTTGCGCCGAAACGGATACTTGTTTCCTTCAGGAACTCTTCGCGGGGACAAATTCTCTTGTACGCCATAATAAACTCTCCTTTTACTTTTTTGAAAAAGCCGGCGCTGCATGGATTTCGCATACGCCGGCACAGGTGTATTCTCCAGAAAAATCAGAGGACCCAGATAACCCTCTTTTCGGCCCTTCCGACTTCGCACTGATTCTTCTCAATCGCTTCCTTCAGGTTACAGCCAACGGCATTAGCCATACCGTTTTTAAGAGGATCGTCACCATAGAAGCCGCCGCAGTTATCAATCTCATCCCAGCAGCCATCCTCACTCCCATCGTCAACGAATTCATGAAGTTCATACCAGTACACCTCACCGGCAAAATACTGATTAGACATCTCCACATCGTCCTTCATGATCTCTGCAGCTTTTTCCCGCCAAACACTATCGTTGTTGGGATCCAGTCTAAACTCGGTTACCACCCGATCCTTAAGGGCGATGATGAACCCAAGAAAACCAGAATCCCACCGGTCGTTGAAGGGGTAAACACGGGGCTCGCAGGAAATAGACAGCCCGCCGTGATCATATCCCCAGATTGGAAGCCATTCGGCATAGGGCCTGAGCAAAGCTTGGCAGTCCTCAATTCTCAGTTCATCGAGTACAGAGTATACGATAGAGTCCTTCGCTACACCCCCGAAATCGTACTCATCAGAACCAGGCTTCAAGCTGACGTCGTAAAATCCCGGATCGTCGTCGCATTCTCTTGCGCTGACGCTGGAAAGCTTTCCGGCAATTACGGCCTCATTGACATCGCTCTCGGGCACGTTTTTTCGCACCAAATCGACCCAGAACTCACCAGCATCCATCTTCCCAATGTCGTCACCAATGGAGTAGCGCCGGTGCCAGCAGGCCATAGTGGTCAGCCGTTCCTGTGAATCATCCATATTGCGGGGGTTGTCAGGCATGGTTTCCTGATGAATATGAAGACAGTAACGGTCGACATCGTCTTCCCACTTAATGGTCATGTGATCGCGAATGTTCATTTCGATTCTCCTTTTCGTTTTATCCTTATTTTGTCAAGCCTTTGACATTATTGGTTGGATGATACTATGCAGAAAAGCGAGAAATTATAATACCTGGATTTATGCCGGTTCCCTGCAAAAACATAAGAACCACCAGAATCCCCGCCGCTCCCCCCAACAGTACCCTGATGACGCTCTCACATCTTCCCCCTGTTTTGATTTTGGCGAAATGAATGCGCCTTGATGAGAGGGGAAAGAAGAGAGGGATCCCACCTGGGTTGAGGCAGTTCAGAAGGATATGTGATAAGATTCCAGCGAATAGGCAGTTTCCCCAAGCCGTGTATTTTGAAGCGGGACACTTCCAGACCCATAGGGCATAGAGCAGGAAATACAGAGCGGGTGTATGGAACACCCCCCGATGGGAGAACAAGAAAGACACCAGGGCATTGACTGGGCGCAGTGCCTTGGAAATCCTGCTTTTAGGATGGTCTATGTCAGGAATCAGTCCCCCAACCACACCCACGCCAACGGCAGTAATGAGAGTCGGGACAGCTTGAATATCAGGATTGAAAATTAGCACTGCGGCGGCGGCAGCGGCTCCGCCAATCATGTGAGTAGCAGACAGCATAAAAAATCCTCCTTGACCGTTTTGCTGGATACTATGCGGTCGAGGAGGAAAATATCGAATTTTTTCGGGATTTTTCAGATTCTCAGAAGAGCAAAAAACAGGAGATGGACTGGGTAGAACAAATAAGTCATCCACTGAAGACCCTTGCCTGGTTTCTCGGATGGTGCGAAATCTCCCTGGGGAGGTACAAGGAATGCGCTCAGCCCACCAATGCCCTGAATCGGAAACCCGAATCCATACCCGTAAAAAACCCCAAGCGTAGTTACGATAAAAGCGGTATTCATTACGCCCAGATTTTGCATATAGAAGAACGCAATTGCAATCGCAACGCCGTACCAGCTATATTGAAGCTGCAGAAAAACGGCAAAAAATGCGAATATAGTTCCTACAAGGATTTTTCCGGGAGCCGGCAGGGAAGGTCTGTCCAGGAGCCAGTACATGACCAGATAGGCAAAGAGAGATGCGTAAATATTTTGTGGCATGAAGAAAAGCCCCCCAGACATGGCGAGGGAATATGGAAAGTAGGAGATGAGGAACAAACTCATCGTCCGGAACAAATACCTTTTCAAATCTTTTGTTCTGTGGTATCCATCTGCCAGCAGATACACAAACATGGGAAACGCCAGCCGCCCAACGGTACGGAACAGGATGTTGTTATTCAACAGAAACAGTCCGATATGATCAATCAACATCAGTAAAATTGCAGCAAGTTTGAACTGATTTCGCGTACAAGGCATACAAAGACCTCCTTAGAATTATGCCGAATGTTATGCGAAAGCCCTTGAAAATATAGGAGAAGGTGTTGTGTCAAAATAGAGAGAGACGGATCATGGAGGACACAAGAATGCGGCGGACATTTATTCAGAAAAAAGGCAGGGTTTCACAGCGGGAAGCCCAGTCATTTTTGAATGGTCTAATGACACTGCGAGCCACCCACAGTGGGTGGCTCGCAGTGAATCAGTCGGCGTACTTTAATGCAAACGCAGTCTCGACGTCAATCGCCGGGACAAAATTGATTTTTTCGCAGTAAGTACTGAAGTTAATCAGCGACCAACTGTTGTTGGAAGAGTCGTTGAAGGTGACATCTGCCGCCATGTACGTTCCGTCCGAAGCCAGAACCACATTCATCACATGATACACGCCATCGACATACCCCCGAACCTTAACACTCTGAAAGCCAGCCTGCTCAGCCAAAAGAGTAAACAGGTTCGCATACCCCTGGCAGACAGCCTTCCCAGTGGAAAGCGCGCCTTTTGCAGTCAGCTGTGAGGAAGCAAGGGTGAGGGCCTTGGAGTTAGCAGCCGCCTCTTTGTCGTAAGACAGCTTGCCCTTGATGAAGGCATCAATACTCTCAACGGCTGTACCCGCAGAAGAGCAAAGACTCTTCAACTCTTCTTCTGTAAATTCTTCCGTTGTAGAGGAAAGAGAGAGCTTCAGAGTCATGCTGCTTTTCAGTATTGACGCCTCCACTGTTGGGGTCTCGGACTTGGTGGAGATGGCATCAACGTATGCCTGCACTTCTCTCCGAACAGCAGATGCTTCCTCTACCGAAGCGACTGTGATTTCAGCGTTTTCGTTAAGAAACAGCTCCTTAACGAGGGTCATGCTGATATTATCAGCAGCAAATGCAGTAGAGGAGATAGCCAGAACGGTGCAGAGAGCGAGGATTGCGCAAAGAACCTTGTTAATGATAGCCTTCATTTTTTCATACATCCTTTCAATAATTTTACTTTTCGTTTCAGCCTTACGAAAAATGGTTGCTGCGTTATATGCAAAATGAAAGAAAATCATAAAAGGAAAAAAGAAATTCCGCCCCCCGGCTAATAGGGGCGGAATTTTCATGGCGCAACGCAAACTGGTGGGCAGACTGCCTGGATTCGGGTAACCAAATTGGATTCTCTTTCTATTGTTGTTTCTCTATACAGCCCAGACTTCAATGCCTCTTTGCTCCCAACCAAAACCACCATCTTCTTGGCTCTGGTGAGAGCAGTGTATACTAAATTCTTACTTAGACTTGTCCCCTGCAGCTCATGGACAGGCATGATGATTACTGGAAACTCACTGCCTTGCAGCTTGTGTACGGTCAGGGCGTATGCAAGATCCAGCTCTGTCAAAGCGGAATATGGATACCAAACGTCCCGGTCGGGATACTCCACTCGCAAAATCTTATCTTTTTCATATCCAATCTCTCGGATAAATCCAACTTCGCCATTGAACACTTCCAAATCGTAATTATTTTTAGTATGAATCACTTTATCGTTTACCCGGAAGTCCTTATCCTGATAGGAATAAGCCTGGCCGTTTGGATTAAGAGCTTGTTGAAGCGAAAAATTCAGACCGTCTACACCCAAATCGCCAAACCGGACGGGGGCGAGAACTTGAACATTCTCCAGAGAATAACCGTATGCTTTTTTTGCCTGTCTAATGGATGCAATGATGTATTTTATGATCCGTCTTGGGTCTTTTTCATCGATAAAATAGAACTCCCCACCCTTCCCATGACTATACTGCAAGTCGGGGTCTTTTCCCGGTGGACGATTGATAATCTTGCTTGCATTTAATGTAATCAGGCTGTGAGAGCCCTGACGGAACACATGCTTGAGCATGGTAACCGGGATCGCTTTACAGGCTATAAGGTCCCGGAGAACGAGTCCGGGGCCGACGCTGGGGAGCTGATTGTAATCGCCGACAATGACGATTCTTCCACAGTCATTGATAGCGTCAAATAATTTAGAGCATAGGTCTATGTCCACCATAGAAAACTCATCCACAAATAAAAAGTCACATTTCAATTCTCCACCCCGGATGGTCTCCAGAAAAGGCCCGATTTTTAACATTCTATGGATGGTGGAGGCAGACTTGCCTGTCAATTCAGAAATGCGGATTGCGGCCTTTCCTGTAGGGGCGCAGGCTTTGACAACCGCATCGGGAGATAGGAGCTGGATGGCATAGATAATGGCGTTTAGTGTCTGGGTCTTTCCGGTACCCGGGCCTCCCGAAATGATGGATACGGGACTGGTCAGTGCCTTTCGCACCGCATCCGCCTGTTCCGGAGCCAGCCGGATGCCGCAGGACTGCTCATACTGGGTAAAAAACCAGTCAATATCGTCCGGTGCGTAAACCTTGGATTTTAACTGGTGCATGAATCCATTGAGACATTCAGCGATATGTCTTTCACTACGAAGGTTGCTTGTTAGGTAAATACATGGCTCGCCATTGATATCATCCCTTGTGAGGAAGCCGCCATTCTCCAACTGGGTAATGGCATTGTCCAGTGCCTGGGGAGAGAAGGGGAAGTCGCCAGCTTTGGATGAGTCAAACAGAAACCTCTTCATTACCCGCTGAATTGATTGCCGGCGAAGAAAGACGTTTCCATTATTTGCGGAATCCATCTGAATGGAAGCAAGGAGTCCGTATTTGCAGCGCTGAGAGCTGTCTGGTGCATTTCCGGCTTCCAGATAAAGCCGGTCTGTCGTACGGAAATCCAGAAGCCCATCCGTATATAAAGTATAGGGCTTTGCTTCCAATGTGCGAACCGCCCCATCACCATACTTTTTAAAGATTGGCATGGCGTTACGGCAATCGATTTCATGCAGCTGAAGGAAAAGAAGAATTTCCTCAAAGAGGGCGTTCTGCATGACTTCTGACCGTACTTCGTCCGTCAGATCCTGCGACAATCCCAAAAAGTCATAGGCGTTTGGGTCATTCCTCAGGGCAGTAATGGCATCCAGTCCATACTTCTCCATGATTTTGTCAATCATCTTCGGGGTAATTTTCTTAATACTGGCTTTCAAAAACAACCGGATTTCACTTTCTGTTACTGGTTCAATCCGCTTGCTCTTTGCAATGGTGATTTGCGTTCCATGGAGCTCATGGAAGGATTCTGTTCCTTCAATCTCAAATTTGTCTCCTACAAAGGCGCAATAAAGATTCCCTACAAACGTGTGTTTCTCCTTTGTGGCTCGATAAACCTTTTTCTTGGGCATCAGTGTAAGAACAGTCCCAGAAAAAACGATATAGTTGGTTTCTTTGTTTCTGTATATGATTTTGTCTATGGCTACCGTCATCTGCCGCAATGATATTTCCCCCTTTCGCCGTTGGGTGTTGCGAAGGTATACTATGCCAAACCGGGTGAAAATATCGACTGCATGCAGAAGAAATTCTGCAAAAAAATTATAAGTTCTGCCGGGAAAAGTCCTTCCTGTATTAGATAGAAAACGGATAAATTTCAGGTTTTTGTCAGCAGAGACATCCTGCCAGGAAAGGGCCTCTCGTATATTCGCTCCCATGCCGGCCACTCTTCGAAAGAATTTGGGCTTGGTTTTATATTTTTTCTTCGAACCGCATAGTATATCGCAAACAATCTAAAAAAATGGCTGGATTGTTCAGGAGATACCAACCCGAAGGAGGAGATATAACCAATGCATGGGTTATTGATTGCAGAAAAACCGTCCGTGAAACGGGCTGTCGAGGCCGTATATAAGAAAGAGGCAGGCAAGCTGCCTTTTACTCTGGACTTTGCGGCCTTTCATGGACACCTGATGCAGTTGCTCGAACCGGCGGATTACAACCCTGCTTGGTCCGATTGGAGTAATCTGCCAGTCATTCCGGACGCATTTCGGTATAAGGCAGATGATGTTAAGTCTGTCAATGAACTGACGGCAAAAATCAAGCAGGGCAATTATGACTTCGTCGTAAATGCCTGCGATGCTGGAAGAGAAGGGGAACACATCTTTTGGAGTTTTTATGAGACTCAGGGATTCAAGCTGCCCGTCAAGCGGTTCTGGGTCTCCAGCGTCACAGCTCCCGCCTTAAAAAAGGCACTGTCTGACCTGCGGGACTATAAGGACTATGAGGGGCTGAGACAGTCTGCCGCATACCGGGCGCAGTTGGATTGGCTGGTTGGTATGAACTTCACAAGAGCTGCTACCAATCGAAAAGGGGAAACAACATCCATTGGACGGGTTCAAACCCCTGTTCTGAAGCTCATCGTCGACCGGGAGCTGCAGATTCGAAACTTCAAGCCGGAGGATTTTTATGAGGTAAAGGGTGTCTTTAAGGTCAACGGCGTTGATTTCGCCGCAACCCATATGATTGCCCCTGACTATAAAGAGACCCGATTCAAAAAGAAGGAAGATGCGGACGCTATCGAGGCAGCAACGAAAAGCAAAGCACCTGGAACCGTTGCTGGAACAAAGAACGAGACCAAATCCGTACCCGCCCCCACGCTCTATTCACTGACCGAGCTTCAGAAAGCTGCGAACCGCATGCTTAAATTCAAGCCTGATAAGACGCTGAGCATTGCTCAGAAGCTCTACGAAGACGGATTGCTGACATATCCCCGGACGGAATCTCGCTTCCTGCCTACAGACATGATTCCCGAGATTCCCGCCCATATTTCTCCCCTGACCTCTGTTCCTGAACTGGCGGCTGTCGCTTCCGGCATCGGGCAGGCGGAAATTGACCGGATGCTGAAGGGGAAGTACGTAGACGATGCCGGAATCACCGACCACCACGCCATCATCCCTACCGACCAGACCCCCAACTGGGCGTCTCTTTCTAAAGACGAACAGGCGGTCTATTCTCTGGTCGGCAAGGCGTTTTTAGCGATTTTCCTGCCCCCTTACCAGTCTACCGTTTCCACAATCCTTGTGAATGTGGGCGGACATCTCTTCAAGGCAAAAGGTAATGTTGAGATTGATCCTGGATATACGGTCCTGTATCCGAAGAAGGCCAAGAAGGAAGCAAAGCTGCCTGTCTGCCAGAAGGGAGATAAGGCGGATCTGGTCAAGTCCAGCGTAACAAAGGGAACAACGAAGCCCCCGGACCGGTACACCCCGGATACTATTCTGTCCGCAATGAAAAACGCAGGGCAGGATCTTCCTGACAGCGCCATGCGCTCGACCCTGCGGGAGGCGGAAGGTCTGGGAACCCCAGCGACGCGGGCCGACATCCTTGTCAAGCTGGAAAGTCGGGAGTATGTCAAACTCGAAAAGAACGCTTACTATGCCCTGGATAAAGGCATTCATCTGATAGAGGAAGTTGGAGATCGCCCATTCAGCTCCGCAGCCCTCACCGCAGAGTGGGAAGGGAAGCTCCAGGAAGTAGAAAAGGGGAAGTATACGGGGAATTTCCGCCAGGAGATGGAAGCCTTCGTCACAGACGAGACCGCCTACCTGTTGGGGAGTCTCAAGGGTACATACCGGATGACGGTTGGGAAATGCCCGTTCTGCGGCGGCGATGTTGTGGATTTAGGCAAATTCTACTCCTGCAAAAACCGGAAGAAGGATGACCTTAACGCATGCAGTTTTGCCTTTAACAAAGTCATCGCCGGCTATACGTTGACGGAAAAGGATATCGAAGATTTGCTGGCTGGCGGAGAAACGGAAGCGCATGATTTTTCCTACAAAGGAAAAAAATGGACTGCTCCGTTGTCAGCTGACAAAGAGAAGGGCGTAAAGTTCCAATCCCAGTTCACAGAAGCTCCTGTTATTGGAAAATGTCCATTCTGCGGCGGCAACGTTCGAAAGTACCAGAATTCAATCGCCTGCGAAAACAACAAGAAAGACAATCCGTCTTCGTGCAAATTCTGGATTCCGGTTCCTGTGTCTGGACATAACCCAACTGAACAAGACGTTCAAGCGCTTCTCTCAGGCAGAGAGACGGAACCTCACGAGTTTCACAATAAGGAAAAAAGTTGGACCGCTATGCTGTCAGCCAGCAAGGAAAAAGGAATTGTCTTTAAATATCCGGAGCGGAAAGCTGTTGGGAAATGTCCAATTTGCGGCGGAGCCGTTGTGGAAATAGGCAGTGCCTACCTTTGCGAAAACCAGAAACGGGATGACCCCAACTCCTGTAAATTCTGGTTCGCAAAAAAGATTGGCGGTTCAATCATATCGACCGAGGAGGCTGTACAGCTCCTTCAAGGTAAGGAAACGGCTCCCAGAATGGTTAAAACAAAGACGGGAAAAGACTGGAAAGTCTCTTTTTTCATCTCTGACGAAGGGAAATTGCAACTCAAAGATCAGGAAGCCAGAAAGCAGATTGGAATCTGTCCTAAGTGCGGGAAACCGGTCGTTGCCAGTGAAAATAACTTTTACTGCAGCGACAAACCTGCCTGCCAATGGTCGATGTCCCGAGTTGTCAAAGGAACGGCGTTAAAGGATGAGGATGTTGCCGCTCTGCTCAAAGGTGAGCGGACTCGAATGATGTCTTTTACATGGAGCAGCGGAAAACAGGGAAATGCAGCCCTGCGCCTGCAAAACGGAGAACTGAAATGGTTCTTCGATAATTAGTCTCAGTAAGAGGAGAGAGTGGAAGTTTCCGCCCTCTCCCTTTCTTTTTGCCAAATGTCTATAAGGAAGTTCAGGCTTTATAATTTTTACCCAAATTGCATACAAACCAACAAGTTGAAACAAAAGGCGTTTCACAAAAAGGCTAAAAAAAATAAAGGAGAATGAGTTATGTCCAACATTAACGCAACAAAGGTTTTATCCGGACTCAAGGCTGAGGGGGTTACGATTGGCGTTCGCTCACTGGCGAAGTACATGGCGTCCAACTGCGTTCTGGTAACGCCTCACATCGGTCGCGCACGAGGCTACATCCCTATGACAGATTCCGCTTACGGGATCGATCTCTCCAATTTCACGGAAGAGGGCGGAGCGTTCTACCAGACCCGCGTTTCCCAGTCCCACCTCAACTTTATCCCTCCCAAGGATGAGGCTGAGTTGGCAACGATTGAGAAGAGGCTGCGCCGGGCGGTGGAACTCCGTTCCTTGACTGATGGGTTCATGCCCATGTCCGCCTACGATGATCTGAGAGAGGAGTTCCTGAAAAACCGCAGCGATTACTTCAACAAGCGGGACGAAATCGTTCAGAAGTGGAGCGCCCTTACCACGGATTTTGAATTTGGGCTTGATGAAATGCTCAAAGGCGTTCAGATCCCCCAGACCGCCAGGGAAGAACTGAAGAAGCGATTTCTGAGCCAAGTCCCGTCGATTAGGGAGTATCAGTCATCGTTTTCTATGACGCTCCATGTCCGGGCCTTTCCGGCAGAAGAGGCAGCGATTCCCGAAGGACTCAGTTCCAGTATCGCTGCCGACATCAAGAGTACATGGTCAGATGAGGTTGTTCAGACCGCCCTCCTGTCTATTGAGAATCTGATTGGGCAGGGCTGGAGCAGGCTGGTTGCGGCTATGCGGCAGTACGAGAAAGGCGCATCCATCCGCAACTCCTCCATCGTTCAGATAGAGAAGTTCGGCTCTGACCTGCTGTGGAAGAATGTGTTCAAGAACCCCATCCTGGCCCGGCTCAGTAGTGAACTGAAGGGGATTTCCTCTATGAACGAGGATGACCAGGCCGACATCATGGAGGGGGCTATTGGCTACATTTACGCATATGCCAAGGATGTCCGCATCAACCTGGATATGAAAAAATGCCCGTACGATCAGGCGCAGCTTGACGCTATGAGCTATGTGGCCTTTTCTCAGGCCAAGAAAGGAGCCTAAAAATGGCAAAGTTCACGTTTTTGGCAAATCAGCCTGGGCTTGTGCAAATCGGTACCATCATGGACCTGTCCGCCAGCAAAACCGATCCCTCCGGCGTGGAGGGGGCGGTCGACGGAAAGCCGGTCGGAATCATCTCAAACGATCCCAACCTGGCTTTCGGCAAAAAGTCTGCTCCTGCAAAGAAAATCCGGGAGTCTGTCATAGACCATCCCCAGTGTGCATCTGCGCATGGCCTGGTTCTTAGCTGTAAAACGCAGCAGAACAGACAGAACAAGACTCTGGACTATCTCTATGAGACGGAGCTATATGTTGTTCCCAAGAGGACTGCCAACAAGTCCGAAAAGACGGATTCCCTCCAGTACCTGGTAGGCGGGCGATCCGTAACGAATCCCAAGAAGGCAGAACTTATCGGGCAGCTTCAAGCTCTGAAAAATGATGGGAAACCTATCGCGGTTCGTGTTCAAATTCTCCGGATTGGCACTACCTACTCGGTTGTTCTTCCGGAAAATCCCGTTGCGGGAGCTTCTGCCGGGACAATTAAGACTCCAGATGACATCCTGTCCCAACTGGTTCAGGACGGCGAGACTTATCCCGCAGCCGTGGTTGCGCTGAATGGCCGGGACTACACGATTGAGATTCTTCCGGAAATTAAGAATCTTTCGGACTACTACCCCCTCATTGATGCCGCTGTCGCCCGCTGTGCCGGGCAGAGTAAGGTTATTGAGTCCAAAGTGGAGACCATGCTGTCTTCCCGCTTTGAGAAGCAAGCTATTGAGACGGTTCTCGCCCAGATGCCCTCTCTTGGACTCGCCAGTCGAGGGGTTCCTACCCCCAAGACCCGCTATGCCCAGCGATCTGGGAACAACTTGGCGGACTTGACCTGCTACATGCTGGCAGGGAAGATGGTCCGCCTGGTTGGCGAGAAGGGAAGCGGTAAGAATACCCTTGTCGAAACTGCCTGCTGGGTTCTGAACCGTCCCATGTGCCGGGTGCAGGGTTCTGCGGAGCTTGACAAGCTGGATCTTCTGGGTTCCCGTACCCTGAAGAACGGGGACACCGGATTTGAGCTGTCTGAGTTTCTTCAGACGCTGCAGAATGACGGTATTGCCGTTATTGACGAGGCCAACACTGTCAGACCGGAGGTTCTTACTATCCTCCACAGCCTGACAGACGGCGCGCGGTCCATTGACGTTCCTGGCTACGGCACGGTACGCATGGGACCTCACGCCTGTATCCTCTATACTATGAACGAGAACTATGTAGGCACTGGCGAGATGAATGCCGCCACTATCGACCGTGGCCCCACAATCCTTGTGGAGCAAGAGCAAGACATGAGCGCTCTTCTCAAAGCTGCGGTTCCCGAAGCCTCCAAGGAAGACATCAACACCTGCTGCAAGGTCTCTAGTGAGATTCGTTCCGCTACACAGAGCGGAAGCGGGGCGTTGACTGCCGACGCCATCACTGTTCGCGGCTACATCGACGCACTGCAGTGCGCTCAATTCATCCCCCTGCGCCGCGCTCTCATCCAGAATGTTGCCAATAAGGCACAGTCTGCGGCTGAGCGGACCACCATTGAGGCAATCATCACCGCAAACGTCGCCTAAAAACCAAATCAGCAGAAGGGAGTTCACTCCTTTCTGCTGATTTTTTTGCCCCCAATTTTTAGATTTGTCAGTCCTGTTCCCATAACGTTGTTCACTAAAATCCTGCCTGAAGAACCGCTCTAAAAACTTCTCCGCGCCTGGCGGTCTTATCGTTGCGGTACACATCGTCCTGTGTCCCTTCTGACTTGCTGGAGACCTCAGAATTCATATCCGGCTTACTGCTAAACGCAAGAGAGCGCCTTCTGCCGGCAAAAAGCGGTTGCCGGACATAATTCAAGCTGCATCTCTGCGATGATTTATTTGCTTTTTATAACAATTCGGGTTTAGGCAATGCACGAAAATTTTTCAAAGCAGGTCAGAACAAAGTTGAAAAGCTGGTGGACAAAATTGGTCTTGTCTTGATGAGAACCTATAAAAATGAAAATTCTACATGGTTATCTCAACCAAATAGTCTCGACAAAAATTTCTAAAAATTTTATCCGAAAAATTTGATAATTTTTAGTGCAAACGCATATTATCTCCTAACCCCTCACCATAGGCATGTTTAAAAAGGCGATTCAGACGGGTGGCTCCCGGCTGAGCAAAAAGAAGGAGAACTTATATGAACAATGAGAACGAGCTTGTGCGAAATCTGAAAAGGTTTCGTCGTTGGTTGTGCGAAAACGCAGTGTCGCGGGTCGTCAATGGGTTTCTTCCAACCTTTCTGGACGACAAGTCCCGGAAGATTGAGGTCATCGTTAATGACAGCATGAAGCCATGCACAGATGGCAAAACCATCTATGTGTCTCTGATCCAGGATTTCCTGGAAGATGGGTGGACTGTGTCGGAATGGATGATTGCCCTGAAAGCCGTTACCGCACACGAAGCGGAGCATGTCAACAGCAGTAACTTCACCGATGTGGAGGAGATTAGGACTTGGTACGGGAAGTATCTGGCGGACACATATAATCTTGACCCTACTATTGGGGTAAATATTGCTGCCGATGCGCAAAACATCGTTGAAGACGGACGCATCGAGCGGATTGCAGTTCAGCGACGCCCTGGCATGGTTCTTCCGTTCCGCATGCTCAATGAGGTGATTCGGGATGGGACAACGATCACAGGCAAAAACCCAACCAAACAGGGCGAATATCATGACTTCTGGGGCAACGTTCTGAGCTATGCAAAGACTGGACTCTACAGCCCCGGAGCGGATGCTTATGCGGGAACCCGCATGGAGACTGTATTCCTGGGCGTCCAGGGTTTGATTGACGATGGCATCGCCAGTAATTGTTCCAGCAAATGCCGGGATTGCGTCCAGGAGATGCTGGAAGACATAGCTCCTTACCTCGTCGATTTGATTAAGGAAGACCCCGATTTGGAGAACGAGCTGAAGACCCAGAAAATTACGGAGGAGTACACCTCCAACCAGGGTACGCCTGAGCAGGGAGGCAGTCAAGGTAGTTCCCGGCCCAACCCCCTGCGTGTCCCAGCACCCTCTGCCCAGCCCGCAACTCCGGAAAACTCAGGCAAAGATGGAGCTTCCGAGGAAGAACAGGGAAGCGGGAAGTCTGGACAGCAGTCTGAGTCAGCAACAACCGGATCTCAGTCCGAACAGGAAGGGGAAGAAGGGGCGTCTGCAAAGACCCCTGATAAATCCAGACAGACTGGTTTTTCCAATACCGACCGACACAGCGATCCTTTGGATCCGAGCGATCTGGACGAGATGAGGAGACAGATGGAACGGGAGCTTGCTTCCGCCAATCAGGCGGAAGCTGCGTCCAAGAATCAGCCCGACCCGGATAGTCCCAGCAAGGAGGATATTGAGTCCATCAAGGCAGAGTATTCCGGAAGGACTATGCCCATCAGCTACACGACGCTCAACATCCCACACAACAGTGAGCTTCCTGCTGATTTGAAGACCCAAGCGACAACCCTGCGTCGGGAAATCACTCGTATCCGAGAGTCAAAAAGCAGGGCTGCAAAAGGTCTGCGCAGGGGTACGCTCGACACAGGCGCTCTCTGGAAAACCGGATATCACGAAGATGCCATTTTCTCCAGAAAGCGGAATCCTGACGCCGGCTCTGCCGTCTTCTACCTTCTGATAGACGATAGCGGCTCGCAGGCGGAAGCCGCCTCGAAGGAGAATCAGTCGCTGAAGAAATACCAGGTGGCCCGCTATTCAGCGGCTGTTGTAGAAGAAGCAGTCAGGGGAATTTTCCCCTGTAAGATAGCCCTGTTCAATCAGGACTGCTCACGAGTCAACCACTACGTCATAAAAGGATTTGACGAAAGGAAAAGCGGCAACCGTTCCTGGAACAGTCTCCTGTCCAGAGGTCCCGGCGGAGGCAACGCCGATTCAGTCAATATCAGGATTGCCGCTATGGAGCTTTCTCGCAGGCCCGAGAAGAAGAAGGTTTTGTTCGTTCTTTCTGACGGGCTTCCCTCCGCCTACGGAAGCAGGTCGGAGGCTTATTCGGAAGTGAGGCAAGCAGTATTATCCGCCAGACGGAAGGGAGTCATCGTGATTCCCATTATGTTTGGCGATATGGAATTTCTCACATCATCCCAAAAAACATACGAGCTGATGTACGAAAAGCACATTATTTCGTGTGTACCCAAAGAAATCACCCCAAGACTCTGCACCCTCTTCCGTCAGGTTATTTGTAGGTAATGGAAGAGAGGGACCCCTCAAGGGTCCCTCCTCCATCCTAAATACAAGGTACGGAGGATATTTTTAGCGTGGCAACCGAAAAATATTTACCCGAAGGTTCTGATGGGAATCAGTTCGTCCCTGAGGAGCTGCCCCTCGCACCTTTTCCTGACGGGATTCAGGATTCTGAGAGATACCCAGATACCAAACACTGGAGCGAAAGCCAGAAGGCAGAATATCTGGAGAAAAATAAACCCCTCATTCGCTCCATTATCTCCCGAATCCGGAATATCCCGGACGCAGCCCTGAGTCAGGACGATCTCTTCCAGGAGGCGCAGCTCGCCTTTTGGCTGGCTCTGGACACCTACAATCCCCGCAAAAGGACACTGTTCACTACATACGCCCACAAGTGCATGCGTAATGCGGTGAATGAAAAACTGAGAGCGACCACCGCCTCCAAGCGAAAACCCAATACTCCGAGCATCCCTTTTGATTCCGGTTTTTCGGAATCTGGCGACGAGTATGTGGGCGGGGACAACATGGAAGTGCCCATTTCGTCCATCGCATGGCAGGCCCCGCCGGTAGAAGATCAGTGTATGCAGAACGAGGTGCTGAATTGTGCTTATAAAATTCTGCGCACGCAGTTCACGCCGGAAGAGCAACAGGTATTTCTCGCTCTTGCACAGAAGCAGGCGACTCAGAATGAGCTTGCGCAGCAGATGGGATGTTCGCAGGCGAAGATCTCTATGATGTTCAAGTTCATTAGAATCAGACTTTTTTACGAACTGAATCAAGCCGGATTTACTGAGATGCCTTAACAAAATTTCATCAACCGTCAGTCTGGTTCCTTTTATCGTTTTTCGGATTACCAGCTAAAAAGTCGCTCCTGAAACAATCAACCAACTTTCATTTTATAACAGGAGGAATTATAAAGGATGAGTATAAAAAAGGCCCTTTGCGTAGAAGATCTGACCAAGGACGTCCCCTTTGAGGATGTTCTGCCTCTCATTACCCCGATGATTAAGCGGCTGGCGTTTTCCGCAAGCAACGTCTACGGACTGGAGAAGGAAGATCTGGAGCAGGAACTCGCACTCAAGGCGTTCCTTTCCTGGCAGTCATGGGAGCCGGGACATGGAACTAAATTTTCTACCTACGTCTATGACGTACTGACCAAGCATCAGAAGTATCTGGTTCGCGGAGCAAAAACCCAACGCCACAACGGCGGCGCCCGTCCTGTCTCCCTCGACGGGATGAACGACAGCAGCCGTAACGGACACGACGGCGATTATCAGGTTTATGATTTCTGCGCAGACCAGACAGGGGTGGATATGGACGAACACCTTTACGTCACCGAGATGAAGGAGGTTATCGAGAGGGTCATCCTTTCGCTGCCCGCCCATACCCAGCCCATCATCCGCTCCCTCATCAACGGAAAGACCCAGGAGGCTGTCAGCCGGGAAACCGGCATTACACAGTCTTTGATCAGCTACCACCTGAGCAACTTCCGGGTGAAGCTCCAGAAGGAGTTCGAGCGGAAGGGATTCGAAATCCATTTGTCTAAGCGTTAATCAGGAAAGCCGCCCTTCGGGGCGGCTTTCTTGCGTCTCATGATATTCTTGCGGCAATCTGCATAGAATCCACATGACTTCCGGTAGATTCCCCGCAAATATAAGAAAAAAGGAGGTAGCCTTTCTGCTGGGGACGGCCGGCCTTGGCAGACAAGAGATGTAACATGAAAATAAAAAATCTTGCGCAAGTATTTACCAGCGTCCTCCTCATTGTCATGCTTCTGTTTACGCAGGTCATTGCGTACGCCTTGGAAGTCCCTGTGTCTCAGACAGAGCATGAGATTGATGGAAAACAAACGCTGGTCAAAGTCTATGAGGTTTCCCCGTCCGTTGACCCCAACTCCCTCATTGAAGCGGATTTTGAACAGAATGGATTCATTTATCACATGACATCCATCGTCAAAGACGCTATCATGGTGGAGGATGAGGTCGAAGTAACACAGGAATATGAGGTCACCGTCTCTGTCTCCGATGGGGATAAGGCCAAAGCTAAGGCTTTTGACAGTATGCCAGCCTACATTGATTATGATCAGGACGGCTACAAAGGAAAGCTGTATCCCGTGCCGAACTCCCTGGAAGGAAGCATGACGGGTCAGACGCCTCACTCTGAGCGAAAGACTATCACCAAAACGTATTCCTACGACTACAACGATGACAGTCTTGTGCCAAAGACTAGCGGAAGCTACTCCTTGTCGTCTATCAGCTGGTCTGACGGCCCGTATCTGAACGACAGCTCTATCCCCAGCAGCTACACCGCTACGGCAACCTACTCCAAGACCTCTCATTACACCACTGTTGACGGCTGGTCTTTCACAATGTCCTATACCGGCAATGTGGAGTATGCGTCAGAGGACACCATTCGCTATACGCTGACATACATCGGCACGGTCCCAGAACCCGAACCGGAACCCGAGCCAGAACCTGAACCTACCTTCTGGGAGAAGGTGTTCGGGAAGACGGATTCGTCAGATTCTGCCGTTAATGACGGCGAAGCCAATCCCGATGCTCCACCCAAGAAGTCTGGCGGACTTTCCGCCGCAAAGCTGATTCTGGGTGGTGTCTGTCTCCTGGCGGCCCTTGCAGCAGCCGGGTTCTGCGGATTCATGGCCTTCCGTTTCATTAAGGACAATCGCGTGGATGTCTACGGACGAGATGAGATGTCCGGTGAGTACCGCAAGATGAAGTCTGTCTGGTACAAGTCTGGCAAGGGCGAGATTTCCTTTGACCCTGCCGAATCCCCCTCCACCATGCACTACCGGGTCGTTCTGAAGCCCGGCCTTGCGGAGAGGGCGAAGGGCAAGGTCATTACTATCCGAGCTGGGAGCCAGATGTTTAAACAGACGGTCAGCGGTTCCGCAGGTACAGACTACGTAACAGAGGTCAATCTCGATCCTATGGGCTACTAAGCTCAAAACGCAAAAGAGAGCAGCAGGTATTTAGCCTGCTGCTTTTTTATAACTTTTTTGTCGAATAAAATAGAATAAACACGGATTTTCGACAAAATACTGTCTCCTGATATAGAAAATCGCTTCTGCATACAACGATACGTACCAAACCTCGCAGTTAACTTCCAAGTAATTGAGAGGAGGACATCAATAATGTCGTTCGAATGGAAGAAACTGCTCCTTAGCGGATTGTCTCTCTGTATGGCCGCTCAGATGACCACTGGCCTTGCCCAGGCTGCGGAATATTACTACGACGGCGGAGAGGCTGAGAATGTCACCGCATACTACGATGGCGAGAACGCGGGAAGGGAATATTTTTACAGTGGCGAGAACTCCGGCGAGACGTTCCACCAGCCCACTTCTACTGACCAAAACTCCATCGCGAATAATGGTCAGATTGTAGTCGGGACGGATGGCACAGTTGCCGGCGGCACCACGGGTAATCAGACCTCCGGCCCCCTGTCCACCATCGACCTGCCTGTTGGCGAGTATCCGGAAGCGTTCGACTACAGCACAGACCTTGACATTGCGGGAAACACCGTGTTTCCCAACGAACTGGGCCCCACGACCCAGAACAGCAACGCCTACGTCCCCACCTTTGTCCCCACCGTTGACTCTGGTGCGCTGGCGACGGGCGCTACCTACACCAACCCTGCTGCGAGCTATACGCAGTCCGGCTACACATCTGCCGCCGGTGCGGTAGTCAGCGGCAGCCGGGGCGTCTATGCCATCTCCGCTCCCTTTGCCACCTACGGCTACGGCTTCGGTTTCAACGGCTACGGCGTCACAATGCCCGTTTATCGGGCCTTCACACCCCTGGCATCCCGCGTCTCCTACGGTTATGGCGCATACAATCTGGCTGCTTACGGCAATGGTGCTTACTACGGCCTGGCTACCTCTCAGGTGTCCATGCCCAGCATCACCAAGGGCGGAGCAATTGGTCGTCTGTCCATCCCCTCCATCGGACTGAACAAGTACGTATATGAGGGAACTTCCCAGGCGAGTATGCGCAAGGGTATTGCCCACTTCGACTGCACCAGCGGCTGGACGGGCAACATCGGCCTCGCTGGTCACAACCGGGGTTCCTCCGCTTCCTTTGCGAAGCTGAAGGATGTCCAGATTGGCGATACCGTATCCTACACCACCGCCTATGGCACGCTGACTTACGTGGTATCCAACATTACCACCGTTGCCACCACCGATACCAGCGGCCTGCTGCAGGATGGCACGAATAAGATCACCATGTACACCTGCAAGGCGAACCAGCCCGATGTGAAGCTCTGCGTCACAGCGTCTCTGGTAGGCTAAGCAACACTTTGGGAGCCGATTCCGGCCCCTTCGGGAAGGGCTTCCTGCTTTTTGCGGGGAGCCCTTCTTGTCTTGATTCATTCGAAAGGAAGGCTTTATTTTCATGGAAAAAATTCTTGAGCCATATACAAAATTCTGTGCGGACAAACGGGGAGAGGCTGGGAAGATTATGAGGCTGACCGTTGCGGCGCTCTTCGGATTTTTCCTGTTATTCACCCTGTTCCCGATTCTGTTCAGGGCTCCGCTCCTGGTAATCCCTGTTGTCTTTGCCCTTGCAGTCATTATGCTTTACTCGGGGTTCGTTCAAGGGATGGATGCCCTGGATAAGGGGAAGAAATCGTGCAGAAGATGGGTGAAGACTGGGTTGGTGCTATGCTGCGTATTCTTTGTCAGCATTCCCATGCGCCGGCTGGTCTACATCACCAAGAGCAGCCCACTTGCTCTTCTGTGGGTAATGGCAACCGTCATGACCGCACTCCTGTCCATTGTTTTTTTCATCTCCCCGACAAGCGAAAAACTATATGAAACATTGGACAAGGGGTTCTTGAACGCAGTAACAAACAAAAAAACTGTCAAACCAGGCGACTTGATCCTCTGCAATATCAAGGAGGAGGTGGAGGCCGGAGCTTCTGATCCCCGTGAGATTCTGCCCGCCAAAGACCGGTTCCTTCACATGCTTATTCTGGGCCCCACCGGATGTGGTAAAACGTCACAGTCGCTGATTCCTATGGTCCTGCAGGATGTCAACAATCCGGAGTGGGGAATTACCGTTCTGGAGCCAAAGGGTGACTTTGCTGTTAAAGCTTTTATGATGGCGAAGGAATTTGGCAGACCTGCTATCTATTTCGACCCATCCTATAAGAACTGCTCCAAATTCAACCCGTTGGCCGGCAGAGAGATCGACGTTGTGGAGAATATCGCCACCACCTTCAAAATGCTGAACCCTGACAGCCCCCAGTTCTTCCTGGATTTGAACGAGCAGCTTGTCAGGAACGCCGTCAAGGTGCTAAAGCGGCTGGACGCCAACGAGGGGGTAGAAGGAAAGTACGCCACCCTGATTCGACTTAGTCAGCTGCTGCAGAACTCCGGCGGACAGGGCCGGGATTTGGTCAACGCTTTTTCCAAAGTCTCCGCCGCTACAGATTCCGAGGCCAAGGAGAACGCAGATATTACATCCTGGTTCCTCAACGACTACTTCCCGGAACGCAGCAAGGTCTACGAAAACACTTCCGGTGTCCGCTCCCAGGTTTCCAAGCTGGTTTCCAACGAGTATCTGCGTGAGGTATTGAACCCTGACTTTGACAAGGGGGAACGCAACGAGGTCGACTTTGATACCCACCTGGCAAATGGCGGCGTCATGTGTATTTCCACTGCCCAAGGAACCCTGCGCGATCTGTCCAAATATCTGGGCTACTTCATCATCCTGTCTCTCCAGTCCAGCGTGTTCCGGCGCCCAGGCAATGAAAATACCCGCCGCCCCCATACGCTGTACATCGATGAGTTCCAGACCTACTCCACCCCAGGCTTCGCCGATATGCTGACCCAGGGACGTTCCTACCGCGTCAGCTCCGTGCTTGCTACCCAGGCCCGGGCGCAGATGGCAATGGGCGGGGGTAAGGACGGAAAGAACTTCGTGGAGCTTGTCTCCGCCAACGCCCGAAACGTTATCCTTTACCCTGGCATCAACAAGGATGACGCGAAATATTACTCCGACCAGTTTGGTGAATATGAAAAAGTGGAGCAGGAAATCCGCCATAGCCGGAAAACATTCAACCTCCTGACCGGTGGATTTGATAAGTTGGGGCATCCAACAGAGATGACGGCAGAGAGAAAAACCATGACTGCCAACTATACGACCACCGACCTGATTTACGGACAGAATCAGGGCTCCAGCTTCGGGGAGATCACCTATACCATCATCAAAAACAACTCCCTTCAGCCAGCGAAGGTGGGCCTTATCACCTACATTCCCCGGGAGCTGAATGATAAGCTGGATGAGGAAATCGCAAAGTATTCTGCTGAGTTCGCCCGGGAAACTGCTGCTGACGCCGCTGCCCACAAGAGGGAGGAGGAGAAAAAGGAGCAGGAGAACCCATACGGCGGACTGTCCTTCGGTGACGACTCCTCGACTGCTACCCCAGAGGAGGGGATGAGCGGGGGAGGACAGGGCGCTCCTATGCCGCTGGATTTCAGCATGGAAGACTCCATCCCGGAACCGGCCCCGGAGTCCACACCCGCTCTTGACCCCGCTGATATCCCCATCGACTGGGGCGACCCTTTACCTGAGTCAATCGTCCCTGCCGGCCCCGAAATCGACCTCCGAAGCATGGACGAGGAGATTTCTGTGTCGGGGGACGGGGACGAGTATTCCGCTATTGACGATTTGCTGGGTTAATGCGCCAATTGTCCTTAGGGAATAGTACGTTCTACAAAACATGAATATCCCCTGCACTTTCTGAAAGACAGAGAGTGCGGGGGATTTTTCAACTTCGGGGTCAGTATTACAGAATCGCTGCAAGAAAGCTTACCCATAGAGATGGGAGCATTCAGAGTTCTCGGTATGCTTTACGGGCTGAGTCCGCATCCGTGATGTCAAATATATCATCCAGTGCGATTACAGCCTCTTGGATTTCTCCATATCCGGCATTTGCGGCACGCATAACTATCACCAAGTAGCCCTTGACGATTTCGTTAAAGGCGCCAGTATCCATGATACTGTTGATTTCAGCTTCTGATTTGATTGCGAATTGGAAGATTTGGTCTGTGCTGCTCTGTTGCCGATCATGCTGTTCAAGGCTAAAAATGGCCCAGCGTAACGCTGCCGCTGCGTCCTGGTTGGTTTTTTCTTCCTTTTTCAGAAGTTTATGCAAGTGGTCAATGCGCTTCTGATCAAGCTCACTTAGCATTATTTCGTCCTTTCTGACGGATTGCATAGCAATCCGTCCGGCAATGGTGTTAGGTAAGTATTATAGCAGATACAAGCGTTTCCCGCAACCTGATTTTCGTGGTGCGCAGCAAGTGGCATATCGTTTGAAACCGAGGATTGCTATGTTTCTTTTGAAGAACAAAAGAAAGGAAAATTAGAAATTATTCGATATTTTTACACAAAAACGCATAACATAATCCACCTTGAAATTGCTTTTTTCGAAAGGGGTTTTCTAACAATGAGTCTTCTGACTAAAATATTTGGATCTTACAGCGACCGGGAGCTGAAACAAATCTATCCCATCGTTGATAAAATCGAGGCTCTGGAGCCTGAATATAAGGCGCTCTCTGATTGCAATCTGATTGAAAAAACCGAAGAATTCAAGGAGCGTCTGTCAAAGGGGGAGACGTTGGATGACATTCTTCCCGAAGCTTTTGCAACTGTCCGGGAAGCATCCGCCCGGGTCCTGGGCATGCGCCCCTACCGGGTACAGTTGATTGGAGGCGTCGTTCTGCACCAAGGTCGTATCGCTGAAATGAAAACCGGTGAGGGCAAGACCCTGGTGGCAACTCTCCCTGCCTATCTTAACGCTTTGAGTGGAAAGGGAGTCCATATCGTCACAGTCAACGACTATCTTGCCAAGCGCGATAGCGAGATGATGGGGAAGGTCTACCGGTTCCTGGGCCTGACTGTAGGGCTTATCATTCATGACCTCGATAAGGGTCAGCGCCAGAAGGCGTATGCAGCAGACATCACTTACGGCACCAACAATGAGATGGGGTTTGATTATCTGCGTGACAACATGGTTCTCCGCTCCGAAGACCTTGTACAGAGGGGGCATTCCTTTGCTATTGTGGATGAGGTGGACTCCATTCTTATTGACGAGGCCCGGACCCCACTGATTATCTCTGGCATGGGGGAGGAGTCCACTCAGATGTACGACATGGCGGATATGTTTGTCCGGTCTTTGAAGAAAACCGTTATTGCGGAAACTGACGAGAAAGCAGAAGAGAATGAGGCTGATGTTGAGGACTACGTTGTGGACGAGAAGGCTCGCACTTCCGTCCTGACTGCCAGGGGTATAAAGAAAGCGGAGCAATTTTTCCGTGTGAAGAACCTCTCCGACCCAGAAAATTCTACCATCAGCCATCACATCAACCAGGCCATCAAGGCCCACGGTGTGATGAAGAAGGATATCGACTATGTCATTAAAGACGGGCAGATTGTCATTGTTGACGAATTTACAGGCCGTCTGATGTTCGGACGCCGCTACAGTGAAGGGCTGCATCAAGCTATTGAGGCGAAGGAGCGGGTAAAGGTTGAGAGGGAGAGCAAGACCTTATCTACCATCACCTTCCAGAACTACTTCCGTTTATATAATAAGCTCTCTGGCATGACGGGAACTGCGTTGACGGAAGAGGAGGAATTTGGCTCCATCTATAAGCTGGACATTATCGAAATCCCCACAAACCTCCCTGTTGCCCGTCAGGATAATAATGACATCGTATATAAGACGGAGGATGCCAAGTATCAATCCGTCATTGAGCAAATCAAGCTGTGTCATGCCAAGGGGCAGCCAGTATTGGTGGGTACAGTCTCGATTGACAAGAGCGAACGGCTGAGCAAGTTGCTGCGGAAAGAAGGCATTCCGCATAATGTTCTCAATGCCAAAAACCACGAGCAGGAAGCGGAAATAGTAGCGCAGGCCGGCAAATGGGGAGCCGTGACCGTGGCAACCAACATGGCGGGGCGAGGTACGGATATTATGCTGGGCGGCAATGCGGAGTTCCTGGCAAAGACCGATCTGCGGGAGATGGGGTATACAGACGAACTCATTGCCGAAGCTACCGGATACGCAGAAACCGTAGATGAAGAGATTCTTTCCGTCAGAAAGCAGTTTGCGGACTGCCTCCAGAAGCACAAGAAGGAAATCGAGGGGGAAGCAGAGAAGGTTCGGGGTGCCGGAGGACTCTTCATCATCGGCACGGAACGTCACGACTCCCGCCGGATCGATAATCAGCTGCGGGGCCGGGCCGGACGGCAGGGGGATCCCGGGGAGACCCGGTTTTACCTGAGCCTGGAGGACGATTTGATTCGGCTCTTTGGCGGTGACCGTATTACCTCGCTGATGGAGAAGATGGACATTCCAGACGATATGCCCATTGAAAACAAAATGCTCACCAAAGCAATCATGAATGCCCAAATCAGTGTGGAATCCCGGAACTTCCAGGCCCGGAAAAGCACTCTGGAATACGACGATGTGATGAACAAACAGCGGGAAATTGTCTATAGTCAGCGCAGGCAGGTCTTGGATGGGAGGGATATCCGGGATGTGATTACTGGCATGATTGCTTCCATCGTCTCCCATACCGTCCAGAACGGTTTCAGCGGACAGAATCACTTGGATGATGAAGGCTATAAAAGCATCATGTCCAATCTGGAAGGTCTATTCTTCCCTAAGTACGCAATTAAACTGACACAAGAGGAAATTTTCCGGATTTCGGCAGAGGATTTGACGGAGCGGATCACCGTAAAGGCTCTGGAAACCTATGATAACAAAGAGCGGGAGGTTACCCCACCCGTCATGCGAGAAGTGGAGCGGGTCTTTATGCTGCGGACGGTTGATGAGTACTGGATGGAACACATCGACGCCATGCAGGAGCTGCGCCAGGGGATAAGACTGAGGGCATACGCACAGAGCAATCCCGTTGATGCATACAAACAGGAGAGTCTGACTATGTTTGACGAGATGATTACCGCCATCCAGGAGGATACGGTGCGACGGCTCTACTTCTTCCGGGTACAGAAGAACGTGGTCTAACAGGAGAAGTTTTCTCTGTCCCAGAGATCACTGACCGGCCCACGGGCAAGCCTGTGGGTTTTCGCCACCCATGCCATATAACTAGAAAAAATAAGAGAACACCTCGCCAACGGCGAGGTGTTCCTCCTTGTTAGGTGTTGGAACAGAAGTCCTGATTTTCGATGTCGATACTGGAAATCATTCTCAGCAGGTTCCGGTCACAGACGAGAACGTCCCCTGCCTTGATGGCCTGCACCTGAAAATCTGGATCATCCAACGCTTCCCGCATTTCCAGCGTGGCACCAGGAATGTAGTTCAAAATATCGCCCTTGTAAACAGGGTTTTTAGGGACAGGGACAGGCTCTCCGTTCATATACAATGTGCCGGCAATGACCCGCTGTCCATTTTCCAGGCTGTCAGGATTTAGAAGTTCAAAGGCGGGACGGAACCCCACGTACAGGCTCCTATCATCAGCGGCGTAGCAGCACCAGCTGCGGGGCGAGTAATGCCCCCGAGCCGCACGATTCACTAATTCACCGGCGCTAAGTGTCCAGGAAAGCATATCCTTCCAATTGGCTATGTTATTGTTTTCGTCAGTGACATCCATGAACGCATTCCATTCTTCGCCAGTCGGGATACGAACAGATTTAAGATTTTCGTACATCTTTATCATGCTTTTCCCCTTTCTTTCATCTGAGCTTTTCCCGGATACGCATCAGAATCGTACCCAATCTGTTCTCCTTCTTTTTCCAGGCGCATTCTGCACACTGACAGTTGCCCCAGTAGTTGTCGTGCCGGGTGTTGTGGGGTTCGATCCTGACATCTCCGGTACTCAGCAGCTTCTGACGCAGTATATCGTTCTGGGAGAACTTTGCCAGCAGAACTTCTGCCATGACCAAATCCTTGATGGAATCCCAGTCGCTGCGCAGGGGAACATGCTTTCCCAGCGCCTTTGCGCTTCTTCCGGTAGCGTCACGGAAGGAATCCGCCTGCTCCGGACATTTCTGACTCTGGAAAGCGCCCTCCGCAGTATAGAAGTCTCTGCCAAAAATATGGATGGGGTGATCAATCTGGACATAACCGTTGTTCAGAAAGCCGTATTCACCGCTGAAATCCGTAATGACTTGGGTATCGTCCTCGGATTCACCCGCCTTCAGGTGCTTTTCATAGTATGCAAGCGCCTCGTCGCAGGTCGGGAAGCTCGGTTCATTTACCAGCGCCATCCGGCTTTTGCTGTCGCAAAAGGTAAAGGTGTATCCGTTGGGGCAAAGCTCACTGCTCAGATCCTCATGATACAGCGTCAGCGCCACATTCTCGTCCAGCGGAATCAACAGTAAAGCGGGAACCACGTCCGGCTGCTCCATGTGTTCGTTGTAGCACTGCAGAGCACCCTCATAGTAAGCAAAAGCCTGCATTGCGAAATCCGCCCATTCGCCAGTCTGCCTGTCGATGACGACAAAACCCACGGAGGGTGTACGCCCCTCATTTTGTGCCCGGGCGTCTTCCACGTTGTTATAGACATCATCAGGATCCCCGTCCGCGCAAAACCCCAGAGCAATGGCATAACGGGTATCCAGCTCCTTCACAATTTGGTAATTGTTTGTAGACATATTGTTGTCCTCCTTGAAAAATTTTAGCCTGCTTTCTTTGACTTTTGAATGTTATGCAAATGAGTTGGAAAGTATCAAATTTGAACAAAAAGAGAATCCGGAGCCAGATGGCCCCGGATTCACTATTTTTACTGCTTGAGAGTCTCCCGAATGCGCATCAGAATCGCACCCAGCCGATTCTCTTTCTCCTTCTCGGCGCACTCTGCGCACTGGCAGGAACCCCAATGATTGTCGTGCCTGGTGTTATGGGGTTCAATCTTAGCGCCGCCGGTGCCCAAAAGCATTTGTGCCAAATCGGCGCTCTGCGCAAACTTCGCCTGCAGAACTTCGTACATGACAATGTCCCGAACGGAGTCCCAGTCCTTACGAAGGGGAACCTTTGCGCCCATACGCTTTGCCTCCCGACTGGTACAGTTCATAAAGGAAGCCGCCTGCTCCGGACATTTCTGGCTCTGGAACGCTCCCTCTGCGGTGCGGAAGTCCCACCCAAAGATATGGATAGGATTATCGTCCTGGTCAAAGCCGTTGTTCAGGAAGGCATAGTCACCAGAAAAATCCGTGATTGCGAATTCCTCGTCATCTTCCACCTCGCCGTCTTCCCAGTCCTTCAGAGCCTGTTCATAGTAAGAAAGCGCCTCATTACAGGTGGAGAAGTTGGGGATAGAAGTAAGGGGCTGCTGTGCCTTGAGGTCATAGAAGCCAAAGGCGTACATGGTTGAGTTGGACGGATCCCTCTCAATCAAAGTCAATGCCAGCTCGTCATCCAGAGGCATGCACAGCAGGTCAGGTTTCGCGCCGGGCGAAGCCATATGTTCCTGATAGCACCGCAGAGCGTCCTCAATGCATGAGAAAGCCAGCTCCGCAAAGTCAGCCCAAGCGCTGATTGTCCTGTCAACGATGACAAACCCCACAGAGGGCGCATTGCCCCCATTCGCCTCCCTCGCCTCTGCCTCATTGTCATAGACGGTATCCAGGTCTCCTTTTGTGCAGAAGCCCAGCACAACCGCATAGCGGGAATCCAGCTCCTTCACAATTGTCAGATTATCCATTGCCATTTTATCGTCCTCCTTGAAAATTGAATCCTTCTATTTTAGGGTTGCAAAATACTATGCAGTTGAACGGGAAAATATCAAATCTCAAGCAAATTCTTTCGTATTTTTAATCGTTCCGCCAAGTTTGCGCCTGCCAATCTCCATCTTCTCCCCACCATCTGTACTGAAAGCAAAAAGTCACCTATCGAAATTGTAACATCGACAGGTGTCTTGCAATTATTAGGTCAGAGGGGGGGAGTGGGAGCTTATTGGGCGCTTTTTGTCCTGTTGCAGTCAGCGCACAGAATCTGGAGATTATCATAAGTGGTATGTCCACCCTTGCTCCAGGGGGTAATATGATCGCCGTGGCATTTTTCATACTCGACAGTTTTGCCGCACCGCACACACTTCTCACCCTGCTCCCCATACTTTCTCCGCTTATCCCTTTCAGAGAAAACCCGGATACTCAGACATCTCTCACTCCCACCCAACACATACTCGTAGATTCCCCGCTGGTTGGTGACATCCTCGTCAATTTCCAACTCAGTGATGCGAGCCTCCAGAGCGGCGGGGTCATAGCTGTTTTTCCCATACTGATTGAACAGGATGCCCCAAGGGATTCCCTTCATCAGCTTCTTGCGGTAGTTAGGGAAGGTGGAGCCTACCCAATCGATGACAGAACGGAAGTACGACCAGAGTTCCAGGGCTGTAGCGTCATGCTGATGGGCCGCCATGTAGTCCGCCACCTCAATCCCATCCCTGTTACAGAGCCATTTGAGGGCAGTTTCCAGGTAACTCGCACTATATGAGTAGGGTTCCATGGCAATAGATTTTGGGAGAGCATACTTATTTTATAGGGAAATTATGCTTAGACAAGATACGTATGATCTTTTCTTTTAGGATTTCATAACTCCTTCCATATGTGTATCCAATTCGTTCCAATTTAATTTCATGTTGAATACAAAATGACATTTTTTTCTCATCATAATTTTTTTGCCGCTCAAAATTTCTTTTTCCTCTTTCCGAGGAATCTTCTACAAACAATCCGTATTCGTCATAATAGCCGGCTTTGGAATGATGAGGACCTTGCAATTCTATTATTAAATCAACCGTTGAATTCTCCAATATTTCTGAAGACTTATATAAAGCAAAATCGAATCGTAGGGATTCTTCGTCACCCGTTAGTCCTTCAAAAGATGCTTCTCTTTTATACGTTATCCCAAGTTCATTTAAGATTTTCATGGCTTTAGCCTCAAAAGACGAAACCGTATGACAATCACAATGTATCTCTGGGTAATAGCCTAGCATATCATTAGATAAAATCTTAAAGGATGAGGAAGGAATGACTTCTTCATTTCCGCAAATTGTGCAAACGCATCGATATAATTTTGTAATAAGCAGCATTCTTGAGGAAGTCCACCCGTCTTCGCTTAATTCAAAATGCTGAGGATCTATACATTCTTCAATGAAAAAGCTGTCCCAATATCTTCCGGTTAAATCATACCTGTATAAAGGATCGTACGACACTGAAGCTTGAAAGCCATCATATCGGTGCGCAGATTCATATTCTTCCTTCTTTTTTTTATTCTCATCGTCTATCAATTTCTGTTCTTCAACATCATGTTCAAATTGAAGCCTAAAACATTTGCTTGCTATTTCTTTTTTGCTAATTTGGAATTTGTCAAATTTTTGCTTGTATTCATTCTGAAATTTCTTCTTTTTGTTGCAAGATTCCATTAAACAAGCATAATTTTGAAGTGTGGCTTGTAACCAATCAATCATTGGCTTTAATGATTTCTTCCCACTTCTTCGGACCCATTCTTGTGCAAATGAAATTGCATCATTGTTTTCTAAATCCTTTATATATCTATGTTTTGGGGCTGTCATGTCAGCGATTATTGCTTCAATAATACTTTTTCCATTTTTCAAGATGAATCTTTCATCTTGTGTATAGCAGTAACTCGCAGGCAAGACAGGTTTGTCTGATGGAAAGTGTAGTTCTTTTGGAATCAGAAAATCTATTCCGTTATATTTTTCATACCGATACTTCCTTTGGCAATGTGCGCATTTCAATTCAACGGAAGTGTCGTAACCCCAACCGTTTGAGGTTTTATAATATCGCAAAAACCCTTCTCCACATGCGCATTGAGCACGATATGGAATTCGTCTATCTTCTACGTATGACAAATATATCTCCTCCCTGTTTTACAATAAATTCCAGCCTGCAGGTGGGCCTTCCTGGGTCATTGTGGGTTGTAATGAGTTTGTTGAGTCTGATTTTGACAAAATTCAAATAGATGTACCGTCAGAAGTTCGACCATGTAGGATCGTCTCGGTTGCAGGATACGGCGTTGCCTTACTAATGCACCAGCTCTTAGATTGTAGTTCCAATCACACCATTCTAAATTATCTGCTCTGTTGTTGCCTTTGTTTTCATCCTTGTGGTTTACGTACTCTTTCCCGTCTGGATTTGGGACAAAATATAGGGCAACTAAGTAATAGACATACCATCTTTTGTAATCACAAACACGGCTGCATCCTCTTCTAATTTGGTTAGTATTACATGAATATACTATGCAAATTCACATAAAAATATCAATTAAATGACCTCGCTTACATCCAAGGTCATCCTCTGATATATTTTCGAGAGTTCTCATAAATAAACGCTGAACCCTTTTCGGGTTCAGCGTTATTCTATCAACAAAGGAGCTGTTAATTTATGCTTACCAATAAATCAAATTCTGGCGACCTGACCGTCTGCCGCACCAAGCGCCCCAGCATCAACCCTATCCCCACCCCTGTTTCTATCTCAGCGGAAGATCGTTTTCTACATACACTCATTCTCGGCCCCACGGGCTGCGGTAAGAGCGATGCCATGCTGTCCATGATCCAGCAGGATATTGATAACCCCGAATGGGGAGCCACAGTCCTGGATCCGAAGGGTGGCCTTGCCCTCCATGCATTTCTGCTGGCAAAAGAGTCTGGGCGCAGCGCCTTCCTTTTCGACCCCACTCTCAAAAACTGCCCCAAGTACAATCCTCTTGCCGGCAGAGAGGTTGACGTGGTCGAGAACATCGTTACCGTTTTCCGCCTGATAAACGCCGACAGCCCCCAGTTTTTCCTAGATCTGAACGAGCAGCTACTCCGTAACGCCGTCAAGGTACTGAAGCGGCTGGACGCCAGCGAGGGAGTAGAGGGGAAGTATGCGACCTTAATCCGGCTTAGCCATCTGCTGCAGAACTCCGGCGGACAGGGCCGGGATTTGGTCAACGCCTTCTCAAAGATCTCCGCCGCTATAGATTCCGAGGCCAAGGAGAACGCAGACATTACATCATGGTTCCTCAGCGACTACTTCCCGGAACGGAGTAAGATCTATGAGAACACTGCTGGACTCCGCTCCCAGGTTGCTAAGCTGGTTTCCAATGAGTATCTGCGCAAGGTTTTGAACCCTGACTTTGATAAGGGCGAGCGCAGTGGACTTGATTTTGCTGCCGGACTGAGGAATGGAGATATCCTGTGTATCTCCACGGCCCAGGCGCAGCTCCGGGACCTGTCCCGCTATCTTGCACTGTTCATGATGACCGGCTTTGAAACCGCCGTGGCTCGGAGAAGCGACGATGACCAGCAGCCCCATGCCATGTATATCGATGGACTCTATGATTTCTCATATGATGGCCTTTTCGATTTGTTGGCTTGTGGCAGGGCGCACCATGTTGGTCTCGTGATGTCTGCCCAGTCCAGGATACTGATGACCCGCAACAGAACAATCGACGACCGGAACCTCATTGAGAGGATCTCTGCCAATAGCCGGAACGTCATTCTCCATGCGGGCCTCAGTGAAGAGGATATCTCCTACTATATGAGCCAAATCACCATCTGGCATGACCCTATTTTCTTCCCCTCCAAGCCTCTCAAGGCCAAGGAACCCAGCAGGAAGGAGCTTGAGGAAGCCTGTGTATGGGATGAAGACGACCCTGGCAGGGTGGTCTGCTCGCTTGTTTCAAACGGTCAGATACGCCCGCCCGTCATTGGACATGTCCTGCCCTTCCCTGAGAAAACGATGGAGTCTCTGCGGGGAAAAGCCAGGGAATACCGAGTTCAGCACCAGCTGTCCTGACCGTCTCCTGATATTTCGGAGAGCATTTTCATACCAACATCCAGCGGCTTAAAAAAGCGGACTTCAGTTCCGTGTCGCACATCCCCTCTGTTCTTCAGGGCAAGTCCCTGGAGAGGCACAGGGAAGGGGATATATTCAGGAAATTAAACAGTGAAAGGAGAGTTTCCCTTGTCTGAAATTCAAAACATTACTCTGAGCGCAAACCGCGAGATTTCGAAGGCGATTGCCGACGAGCGGATTTTCTATGCCGTGGTTATGCGCGTTGTTCCGTCCAAGGACGGACAGCCCCAGCACATCCCCGTCTCCGTCCCCCTGGCGGTGCAGGGTACCCAGTCTATTCCCGGCATGATTCCCCTGGAGGAGATGGACGCCGAAACGGATCGCCCGAATCCGACGCGGCTCGTCAGCATGCGCATCCCCTTCGTGATTGTCCGTGCGGACGACGAGGCCGGCGTTCTGATTTGCTCCCGAAAGAGAGCGCAGCTGCTGGTCAAGACGCAGATGCTGGGCGATTTCGCAAAGGGCGAGGCATTTGAGGGCGTTGTCACTGGCTTCACCGATTTTGGCGCTTTCGTGGATGTCAACGGCGTGTCTGGACTGCTCCGCAATGCGGATTATTCCACTGACCATAGCCGCGTCAACGAGCGGTACAAGATTGGCGACAAGATCAACGTCAAGTGCAAGTCCGTGTCCAAGGATGAGCGAGCCCGCATCACCTGGGAGGCCGTGACCAAGTATCACCGCACCACTCCCTATGAGTGCGATCTTGAACCCAGCGCCATCGTCCTGGGCCGCATCATTGACATCAAGAACTTCCCCCAGAGCATGGCGGTGTTTGTCCGCCTGGAGGATAACCAGGAGCTGGATGTCCTCTGCTCCATGCCTGTGGACCTGGAGATTGAGAAGGGCGTCCAGGTGGTCGTCCGTATCAGCTCTGTGGAGCCCGGCGCTACCCCGTTCGACCGCCCCCGTATCCGGGGACGTATCCTGCGACTGGGATAAGATTTCCATACATGAAAAGACGCCTTGCGGAATCTCCGTAGGGCGTCTTCTGTGTTATTTGTAAAAATGCTGGGCTTCGTTGAGCAGAAATATACTTGGTTCCCCATAATAATTCGGCATGCTGTGTATGAACTGAACAAAGCTCATATTGACTTCCTGCCGCCCTCTGGTGATGGCAACGTAGCACAGCCGGCGTTCTTCCTCAAAAACCCCATCCTCGAAAGAGAGGGGGAGGATATTGTCGCTGAGATAGGGAAGAAATACGACATCCCATTCCAGACCTTTTGAGCGATGAATGGTTGTGATCCTGACCTTGCCCTTCGGACCTTTCCCTGCGTCATTTCCAGCAAGGGAGACGTTTTCCAGGAAGTCGTCAACCATTTCGTAGTCGCTCAACGCCGCCCGGAGTGTCTTTATGTCGGTCTCCCGGCTCCGTAAGCTGCCGTCTGTGTACTTCCTCAACATCCATTCCTCGGCCCACTCCTTCATAATGACGTCCAGAAGCTTCTGCAGCTCACTGGTCCCCTCTGTCTTCTCAGGATTCTCCCTATTGAGGAATGCCTGAGCCGCAAGGAGCGCGTTGGTAAGGGTAATGAAGGTGGCGGAAGACCGCCTGGGGATGCTTACCTTGGACAGAAATGCAAGATCGAAATCCTTCGCCTCAAACTGTTTAAAAATCTTCTGCGCCGTTTTCGGTCCAACGCCATCTGTAGTTCCAACGAGATTCCAGAAAGCAAGCTCATCGCGTGGATTGATCAGGACCTTCATAAAATTCACGATAGTCCGGATATGATCGCGGGTAAAGAAGGGGATGCCGCAGTCCATAGAGACAGGTATCCGTGCGCTCGTCAGAGCAAGCTCGATAGATTTCGGGAGCCGGTTCAGTCGAACAAGGATTGCAATCTCATCATAAGGAATACCTTTTGCGTGAGCTTTTTTGACCGCTGATACGATGTAATCCGCCTGCTCTTTTTCGGTAACAAAGAAAGCATAAGAAGGGACCGCCTTTGAACGCTTTGTGGGGGTCATTTCCTTGTGGGATCCATCTTTGTTTTCGTTGATAACGGCAAGCGCCAAATCAACGATTTTGTCAGAAGACCGGTAGTTGTTGCGGATGGGATAGATATGGGCGTTGGGGAAGGACGTGTCGAAGGAGCGAATAAAGGAGACATCACTGCCCCGGAATCCGTAAATGCACTGAGCATCGTCACCTACCGCAGTCAGGCGATTCGTGTCCCGCGTGAGTTTTTGGATGATGGATGCCTGCACCACGTTGATGTCCTGGTACTCGTCCACAAAGACATTCGGGTACTTTCCGCACACATACTTTTGCACCCTCGGGATATCCAAAGACTGGTCAAAGTAGAGCAGCAGGTCATCAAAATCCACCTTGACCAAATCCTTTTTCCGTTTTTCGTATTCCTGCACCACACCCAAAATCGCTTTGGGGCTTGCATATTGCGTAGTCTCGCCGTCTTTCCCGGAGCATTTCATTGGATTTTCTCTGAGGTATTTGGCGAAATCCTGCCCGGTGTTTCTGCAAAAGCTGTATTTTGATGCGATGTCAGCGGCAGAAGGAAGATCTCTTACTTTCAGGTTGTTGAACGCACAGTAATATTCCCTCGACAGCCCCATCAAGTCTTTTGAGTCCAGGTCATCCAGGATAGTAGGCTTTCTGTTAAACCCAAGATCCTTATAGAACCTTTTAACAAAAATGTTGGCGATGGAGTGGAAGGTGCCTCCGGTAATTTTGCTTTTATTCTTTCCGAGCAAACCTTGAATCCGCTCCATCATCTCCCTTGCGGCTTTACAGGTAAAGGTCAGCATGAGGAATGACTCCTCCGGCTCTCCCTTTGCGATGAGGTATGCGATGCGGTAGGTCAATACCCGCGTCTTCCCGGAGCCTGCGTTAGCAATGCAGAGCATGTTGCCAAGCGGCGCAGTAACTGCGGCATACTGATCTTCATCCAATTCCTCCCGCAGCTTTTTCAAATCTAACACAAAAACATCTCCTTTCCATGTTTGTCCCCTATTGATTACCTGCCTTCTCCTTTCGTTTTCCACTCTTCCAACATATGCTTTGTTCCTTAATACCCACGGGGGGCGGGGAAGGGGAGAGGGGAAAGACTGGATGAGGGTATGGGACGAGTTGGAGGATACTATGCGGTTAGATAGAAAAATATCGAGTTTAAAAAGAGAGGTTTTTTGAAATTTTTCAGGAAAATTTCTGTGTCACGAAAGAAACACAATGAAGCATCCATGTCCTTATGGAAAACGAAATGCCAAATATTACAGGAAACCCCCATGGGCCAGCAGGAATGGATTGCCCGGGAGGAGCGTTTCGATTTTTCGCCTATTTTTGTCTCCTGATAGTTCTTGCCGATTATGCATACAAAGAAACAATCGGCGGAGCAAACACATTGCCGCCAAATCTAAGGAGGATTGATTTTACAATGGAAACCAGACGCATCTATATTACGGCAGAGGAAGGGAGGACCTTCTCTTTTCCGTACGACTGGAAGCAGACTTTCGACCATCCGTTTGAGATGAGCCGCGCCGTCAACGAAGCGCAGATCGTCAAGACGTATGTTTCGGAGGAAGCGGACCGGCAGATTGGGTTGGAGGTTTTGAAGCTCCTGTTTGACTTCACCTTCGCCACCCGTGATCAGCTGGAACGCCTGCTTCGTATCAAGGGCCTCGCAGAGGTGGATCGGCTGGATGAGCTGCTTGCTCGATATCTGGACCGCCGCCTTCTCAACCGGTTTACTCTCAGCGCATACCCCATGGAATCCATCCCCGATGACGCCTTTGTCATTTACTGTCTCGACCACGGTTCCCGTCATATCCTGAATCATTTCTATCGGGACGACGCCGGGGTGACCTGGAAGAGTACTAACTCCTACCGCAGTGCGGAGCAGGCGGCGAAGTATCTGGCAACCAATGAGTTCTATCTGTCTCTCATGGGCGTCAAGAAGGACGATTTGGCGTTTTTCAGCCCCACCGTCAACTACTCCATCCGTACCCGCGACATCCGGATGTCCGGTATGTTCCGCATCATGAAGGGAAAGACACCCGTGGAGTTCATCCTGGAAGTGGTTCGTTCCAGCGACATCCCCACCTACTGGATCAAGAAGGTGGGGGACCAGATTTCGCCCTTCATCCGCGACCAGTTCTGGAAACGCTATTTCCGCCTGGAGCCGACCTTCATCTTCCTTGCGGAAGACCTCGACCAGGCGCTGGAATTGTCCGAAATCTTCCAACGGGGTGCAGGGACGGATAAGTTCCGGGTCACTACGGATAAGGACCTTTCCGCCGGGATTGACAAGGCAACCTTTTACAAGTACGATTCCTCTGCCGGCAAGATGGTGCCTGTGAATGCAAGCATCTTCCAGCCAAGTAATCCGGCTTAACATACAAATTTCCCCCGTCACTGATATTTTCAGATGGCGGGGGCTTTTGTGTCTTGTATGAAAATTGACGGCAAAACAGAAAGAAATGGCTATACATTTGGTGGAAAATGTGGTAAAATAAAAAGAAAAAGATCGTAAAAGGAGGGCTGCCTATGACAAAAATCCGATGCGTTGTAGAGCGCATCACCTACCAAAATCCGGATAATGGGTACTCCGTTCTCAAAGTGCGATTAAATGGATACGACGATTTGATCACTGTGGTGGGAAACCTATTGGACGTAACAGCCGGCTCCGTCCTGTCGATAGAAGGGGATTGGAAAGTCGATGCCAAATATGGACGGCAGTTCATTGCAGAGCAGTGGGAGGAAACAATGCCCGCCACTCTGTATGGGATTGAAAAATACCTTGGCAGCGGGTTGATTAAAGGCGTTGGTCCAAAATGTGCAAAGAAAATTGTCTCGGCGTTCGGACTGGAAACCATTTCAATCATTGAGGACTCTCCGAAAAAACTCCTATCTGTCCCTGGTATCGGAAGAAGACGCATTGAAAAAATTACGGAGAGCTGGGAACGGCAAAAGGAAGTCAAAAATATACGCTGTACTCCGCAGCATTACATTCCCACCATAATTAAGATCCTGAAGGGAACCTCTGCAAGACATCTTTTTATGTCCCATCCGGATTTAAAGAAATCTTTGTGGGGAGGACATCTATGGAATCCTTCTTACTTTGTTGCAACAGTTAGCGATAATACAACAGCCCAAATAGAGGAATATATCAGATCCCAGAAAACCAAATGAGGAAGTGATCTGTGGTGAAACCCAAGACGATACATAGAGCCATCAAGTATCGATTGTTTCCCGACGAAGAACAGGAAATTCAAATCAACAGAACGTTTGGATGCGTGAGAAAAGTTTATAATATGGGGCTTGAAATGCAAATGGGTTTGTATGCGTCTGGATTCAAAACGATGTCAAAAACGGACATGAACAACTACTGTAACCGGGCCTGGAAAACAGAGTTTCCATTTCTGCGAGAGGTTGATAAATTTGCCCTTACCCATTCCATATATGACCTTGACGCCGCTTACAAAAACTTCTTCGAGGGAAGAGCAAAATTCCCAAGATTTAAGTCAAAGAAAAATCCTCGTAATTCCTATACGACAAATTTTACGAATAAAAACATCTCTGTTACTGGAGGGAAAAATGGAAAAGGATCCATAAAACTTCCTAAATTGGGAAGCGTTGACGCAAAGGTACATCGAGTTCCTCCTGCGAATTGGAACATAACAGGGGCAACGATTTCAAAATCCGCAAGCGGCAAATATTTCGTGTCTATACTCTTTTCCATTCAAGCAAAAATTCCTGCGCCACAATTGGACGAGGACAACGCTATTGGTTTGGACTATAGCAGTCCAGATTTCTATGAAGATTCTGATGGAAACAAGCCCAATGTACCACATGCATACCGCAAGAGCGAACGTCGTTTAGCAAAAGAGCAGCGTAAACTGTCTCGGATGGAGTATGGTTCCCAAAATTACTTAAAGCAGAAAAAAGTCGTTGCCGAAATACACGAGCATGTAGCAAATCAAAGAAGGGATTTCTGCCATAAAGAGAGTAGGAAGATAGCCAATTCCTATGACATTGTATGTGTAGAGGATCTGGATTTGCATGCTCAGGCTCAGGCTTTGCGTTTTGGAAAAGCTATTGGGGACAATGGCTTTGGTATGTTCCGGACAGCCTTACAGTACAAACTGGATGAGCAGGGCAAGGCATTTGTGAAAATCGATAAGTGGTTTCCTTCTACAAAGACCTGCCATCATTGCGGAACTTATAACCCTGATGTTGTTCTTGGTCAAAACAAGTGGATTTGCCCTGGATGTGGCAAAATTATCCCACGAAACAAAAATGCCGCTCTGAACATCCGTGACGAAGGGTTGCGTGTGTACCGACAGAGAGCAAGATAATTTTTAACCAAAACCGGAAGGAACTCCGGGGTTAGCCTATTTTACTACAGCATCAACGGTTGCAGTCGTTGTATAAGACTGGTTAAGTAGGAAAAGAGACGCCCGTAAGGGTAGAAGCCTACGACTTCAGTCGTGGGTAGTTCACAAGATTTTCTTGACATTTTGCGATATTTCCCATATAATAGATATAGTATTTCGAACCAATACGAAATGCTGGCTGGATGGGCGCATTTCGCCCTATATTTCGAGACCACTTGATCGCAGGTTTCTCTTTTTCGTATCTTTCATAGTTCTCCGGAGTTCTTTTTTTGTCCGCACATAGCCCATTTTTTGAGCAGTGTGCGGACATCTTTTCCCTTTGAGCATAGCGAACTCGTAAAAAACCCATGCTTCTTCCCTTCTGTGGGAAAACGCATGGGTTGTTTTTTAGGTATGAATTCTGGATCAACGGGCAGCAGTCTCTTCTGTGGCGGACCCGGCAAATCAGTCGCCGAGCTCCCCAGAGCGGCTGTTTCCTGCCGGCTCGGAAACTTCGTCCTCTGCACTATCGGAATCCTGATTTTCCGCAGAGACATTTGAAACACTGTTCGCAGAATTTTCTGCGGTTGCACCAGGAATTTCGACAGGTGGCAGGGCTTGACCATCCGTAACAGTTTCCTCATTGTGGTCAATGTTTCCCGTCATGCCATCGGGCTGCTCTGAAATCATGGATGGAATCGCAATAATAACATCAAGGTCTGCCTTGTCATTACTCCGAAGTATCTCTTTACCGATAGAAACCGTTGGCAGATCGACCATATTGTTTGTGACTTTTAGGGAATAAGGCATCCATGTCATCGAATTTCTATCCATGACAGCGATAAACTCGCAGGGATAGTCTTTGACTGTCAGGTCATAGACCGCAATCTGCTGGAAGGCATTTTCATCCGTTCTGGTGCGGTTGATTTCGCTTTTTATGGAAGTAAGCTCCTCGTTCGTCTTTTTGGACTGGGATAGATTGATAGCGGACCCTTCCGCCATGGCGGGGAAAATGACAGAATTCTGGTTAACGAAGGCTTTGTATTTCTGCATGATGGGCGTGAACGAAACGCAGGCCGCCAAGGTGTCTGGCGTCTTGAACTGCCATACGTCAAGAGAACTGCCGCTGCTTACGATGCTTTTATAGTAGGCGAGATCTCCGCGATACTGCTCGATCATAGCTGTTTTTGACTCAGATTCATCTGTGGAATCCTTATATGTTTCCTGCCAGCGGCGCAGAGTCGCATCCAGCTCTGTGAAGCTTCCATATGAGAGAAGCTGTCGAACGGTTTCATAGAAGGTTTCTTCCGTCACCTCTGGCATCTCTTCCCTGCTCTCATATTCATCCAAGCGTTCCTGCTCTGTCTGGCGAACCGGCTGCTGGTCGGCTATCACTTGATTGTCCGACTTGAAAAGTCCGGATTCCTCAGAAGGGGATCTTTTAAGGGATGATGCTACGAGAATCAGAAGCCCGATGACAAGGACATACGCAAGGATAATAATGCCAATTACTTTCTTTTTGTCAAGTTTTTCCATAAGGTTGCTCCTTTCTGGAGCCGGGGCGGAAAATCCGCCCCGGTATTTTTTATTTGGGCTGACTTAGGTAAACGAAGCCAAGGAACTTGTAACTCGATCCGTAGTGGTAGTTGGGATTTGCCGCTGTTCCCGTGTTGCGGATCGTCCTCACCAGAATTCCCGCACCGTTGTTCCAGATGTTGGAGCCACACTCAGAAATCAGGATGGTTCCATCTGCGCCAACGGCTTCAACGAATGCAACGTGTCCATAATACTGTCCGTTCTTGTCTGGGGAAATTCTTGCCCAGGAAATCCAAGAGTTGGGAGCAGCAACCTTTCCGGTGGCAAAATCCTCTGCGCCCCGTGCATAATAGTCCCCGCCGTTCCCATATCCATTTCCTCCGCCAGCGTCATACCCGAAGCGCCCGGAGGGCATGCTGTTGTTCTCTTCGCAGTATTGATAACCCCGTCCCCAGGCCCACCAGGTACACTGACCGACGCTTCTGGAATTGAACGATGGGTTGTGCCACTTGTCGTAAGGGCCGCTGGGGCGGACGTTCGCAGAGTTAATCAGCGCAGAAAGTTCATCCACCTTCGTTTGATCAATCAGCCCGTTTTCGTCCAGGACGTCATAGAAAGACGCTCCTGCTCCGTGGGTGGGCTGATAGAAGTAGGACATGGGGTCGGAGTTAACGCCATCCACAAGGAGAGTCATCTTCACGCCGCCTTCTGCGGCAATGCCGACGGTATCTCCCTTGGATAGAGAATTTCCTGCGGCGACGCTGACGGATTCAAGGTTTTCGTAAGTAAGGGAGATGTTTTTCCCATCTACCGTGCCTGTCATGACGACCTTGTATGTTCCCCCTGTTTCCGTCACTTCCGTTACCTGAACATCACCAACGGCGAGAACTGCCGTTCCGGACGGAATGGCAACGGTCGCACTGCCGCTGGAGGAAGACCACGGAGAACTCACGCCGTAATGGGTGGAAGTCGGGGAGCCATATCCGGTCAGTGTAGAACCAGTACCTGGAATCATAGAGCTACCGCCGAACCCAGTCGTCCCCTGCACTGCCCCGGCCCACCCCTCTTCACCGACGAAAAGGAATTGGAGAACGTCAGGGTCGAATTCTTCTGCAGTATTAGAATAGGCATTCTGTTCACTAAAAGTAACTGCCTGAATCACCGTATCCCGGATATCCTGCATAGCGACAGTTGTGGTGTACATTTCGTACATTTCGGCATCCGTCTTAAACAGGTCCCCGGTAATAGAGAGGAACTTAGCAATTTGCTCGAACACATCTGCAATCGCAGAACCCAGCGCATAGATGGTTCCAAGGAAGCCCAGGTTTTCCCGGTCAGAGACCTGTTTCATTGCACCCAGTGCAGTCTGCAGGCTAAAGCCCTTGTTTGCATAAAGCTTTTGCCCATTCCAGACTCCATCTTTAATGATTGTTGACCCAGTAGGTGTTGCGGCTATTCCAGACCCACCGCCTCCACCACCGCTTCCGCCGGTGGCGATACCATTGGCAATATCCTGCTGATGGAGTTGCTCTGCGAGATCTCTGGCTTGCGCTTCTGTCAGGGCGGTGCGTCCAAAGACGTCCGTTGTCGCAGGAGTTCCATTGCAGCAGTAGTAATGTGTGTAGTAGCCGGGCCCGTTGACATTGACCAGCCATGTCGTATCCCCCTGCGTAAACGCTGCTTGAAAGACAATATTGGCGGGAACAGCAAATTCCCCGTTCAAAATCTGTCTTGCGCTGGACAGCATTTCTTCGGTGGGTTCTTTGCTGGCAATCGACCCATTTGTCCAAGACGCATATTGACTTGGAGCCTTGATGACTTCTATAATAGAATCAGCATAGGCAAACTCATCGGAATAAACTCGGTTGATAACGACGGCGCCAACGAGGAGCTGATCGAGTTTGTTTGGTCCGGCTTCTGCGCCAATGACTTTTGCCAGGAGGCGAACCTGTCCCTCTTCGTCCATACCACATCCAAGGGCTTCCATATCTGCCTGATCCTCGGCAGATATATCGCCTTGAGTAATTCCTCCGGTCGTTCCAAGATTCCCGCCGGAATACGGAGTCAGCAATCCTATTTTTATGAGAAAGTCCATGACGGTGATTTCCCCGTCACCATCTGCGTCGTAATTGTCGCGTTCGGCAGCACTGAGAGAGTCGGCCCCCTCCTGCTTCTCGTAAACACGCTCTCTGAAGTCCATGTCCTTACGGACGCGGTTGGGGATATACGCCTTATAGTTGTTTCCGTAGTCCTCTACATATTGGAACCCAAGGGGTTCTGTTGCTTCGCTGGACAGAGCAGAGGGCTGTGTGGTTGTCAGGGTGCCAGCTCGGGTAATAGAGCAGGTAATGGTGTTTGTTCCGTCGCATGTGAAGGTTTTATAGTCAAAGCAGGAACAATCATCGCCCCAATTCCCGACCACAGAACCTACGGTGACTGTTTCGTCCGCAAGCTCGTTTGTCAGTGTGGATTCACTGTAGGTATATCGAATATTACCGGAGAAGGTTGCGGCTGCGGCGATGACGGGAACTTTCAAGGGATACGTGGTTGCCCGCACGTAGGCGCCGCCACCCACGGGAGCAGTAGCGTTACCAAAGGCCGCTTGCAGAGTTGGGTCGTCGAAGTAGACGCCGGCAAGATCGTAATCTTCCGAACTGATGGCTGTCTTGATATTGCTGTAATTGCTCAGCATAAACTGAAGATCTGTCTCCTCTGGGCATGCGATCAGTATGGCGTCTACGCCAGTGTCTCCGTTGTCCTCTTCGAATCCATCAAGGATTGTCTGGATGTTGGAGAGGATGCCGGCAGCAGTCTCTGAGCCAAGAGCAATCTCGTAAGTTGCCTGATGACAACACGTTGCCGGATCAAACGTATCGTAGACATGAGTGGAGTTTCCGCCAGCATCTGTTCCCAGCGTCCATGGCCTGACGTGATAGTGATAGGTGAAGGAAATCTTGGAAACATTGATGCTTTGGTCCTTTACCATTGGTTCATACTGCAAGACAGAGCCAAAGCCATAGTCCCAGACGCCAAGGCCATCTGTTGTTCCTTGTTCTGTGTACCCCTCAACAGTATGAGCTGTTCCTGCATCGTCAACGACTGTTGTTTCGTGTACCTCATATTCTTTCGACTTCGCTAGCAAAGCGAGAGTGGCGTTTTCCCGGGCCTCTCGTTTTGGCAGTTCTGTGTCAGGCGATGCTGCAGGTGTCCCGCCTTCGCTGCTTGGTATGGCGTAAGGTCCGTCAGCGGTTCCGCCATTTTGCTTGGTCAGCAGGGCAACGGCGTTGTCTGATCCGTCATCCACGATAGGCAGGGTTGTTACGTATTTCTTCCCCACTTCATCGCCCGTTGCGTCCTTGACAGGAAGGACATCCGAGTGGACAGGTTTGATAAATTGCTCAGGATAGTAGAACTTGTCATTATTGAACAACTCATCCGTCATTTTGAGGAAGTAGGAAGACAGATAGAAATAGTTTTCTCTCTGGTAGAGATCCGTCAAACCAGCAAAGTCGGCTGTCTGTGCAACGTTGCTGAAATTGTACCGGTGTACCGTTCCGCTGTCATCCACATACACTTTTTGGAACGAATCGCAGGACAAGTACTTATAGTAGGCATCAATCAAAGCTTGAGATTCTGTCATCGCCGCTGCCTTGATATATCCTTCGTCTGTCATTGTCGTTGGATTCTCATAGGAGGGATCCAAAGTCATCTGCGATGAACTGCCGCGTTCATCCTTCACATAGTTGAATGATGCGGCAAAAATTATTATCAAAATCAGAATCAGGATCCCCCACGGACCAAGCGCGGCAAGAAGTTTTATCACGGCCTGGACAAAGGCTTTTATCGCCTTTGCCGCAAGCTGAAGGGCCTTCTTTCCGGCCTTTTTCAGAACCTTTTTTGCGCCTTTTTTTATCTCATTTCCAATCTTCTTGGCAACCTTTTTGGCTCCATTTTTCACAGGCTGGGCAGCCTTTTTTGCCGCCCTCTTTAAATCTTCTTCGGCCTGTTGTGCAGACATGTTTTCAAAGTTGTCTTCCAAATTATGCTCCTCCTTCCTTTGAAAAAATCGCATAGTGTGTTATGCAGCCAGAATTCAAATTATCAGGAGGGGCGAAGAAAAGAAATTTTTCTGCTGAGTAAAATCGATATTTTTCAGGGTAACCGCATAGTATACAGGGAACGCAAGAACGTTCTGTAAAAATTCTTGTGACGAAACAGCTTTTTTCTGGGATATAGCAGTAGAGGAGCGATGGAGAAGGACGCTTGCGTCAAATCCATTCAGCTTCAGCGGATTCGCAGAAGGTGATTTTGCCGCATTGTCTCCAATCCTTTCCTGCTCTGCCGCATTGGAAAGGACTAGACGACCATGCAAAATAATCAGCCTGCGCCGTTGAGCGCAGAAGATCAAGAGTTTTTACAGGGCCTGTTTTTGGCCAACTACAGCGTCCTGCTAAGATATGCCCAGACTGCCGGAAAAACCGGCACTGGAGAGGATATGGTACAAGAGACGTTTTTGATAGCGTCCAGCCGCATTACTGCCGTTCGGGAGAGTCCGAACCCTGCCGGGTGGCTGATGCGGACAATACAGAACGTCCTTCGCAAGGCGTTCTGTCAAGAAGCCGCCCTGTCCTTGGAAGAAGATGTTTTTGTTCAGGATCAGCCAAGAGAGCCAGCGTTTGAGGGATTTACGCTGCTCCAGGAGACCTGCCGGAAATATCTGTCGGAAGAGGACTGGGAGCTTCTGTACAAGAAAAGCCAAGGGTATACCAGCAAGGAACTTGCTGAGGAATATTCCATGCGGGAGTCCGCATGCAAAATGCGGATTTCACGGGCGAAAGCATTACTGCGTTCAAAAGTATCTTAGCCCACCAAGGAGGTGAGAAAAATGAGCGGCGATTCCAGTCAGTTCGAAAACCTGTCAACGCGCAGATTGGAGTCCATTTTAAGGGAAAGTTTGACAGACAGGAGTTTAACTCCAGAAAGCTTACTCGCCATATCCAGGATACTGGAGAAGCGGGATGTCGGGAAAGGGATGGGGCCTCCTGATGTGGAGGCTGCGTGGGATCGTTTTCTCGAAAGACAGCGGGATAACTCCACCGGTTCGCCTCCGGGGGGGGCATCCCGATTGAAACCAGTGTGGAAAGACGTTCTTCAAAGGTGCGCAGTTCTGGCGGTTTGTATCTTTACTCTTGCCAGCGCATTTTTAACAACGCAGGCGTTTGGCTACGATCCTATTGGAGCAATCATCCATTGGACGGCTGACGTCTTTCATTTCGAAACGGACGGGTCGGACTGGGGTGAGTTTGAGGGAACTCATCCTTGGGACGATTTCCTGGAGACCGGCGAAATGCCTGCGGATTTCATCCCATCATGGATGCCGGATGGATTTGAGAAAACAGCATCAAAGCGTCTTTCTCTTGCCGGCGTTGACTCTTTCAGCGAGGAATACTCTGATGGGAAGAGTTACATCACATTCGATTTGTCAAAATACGACTCTCCAGATAACTTGGAAAGCGAGCTTTTCGAAAAAAGTCATTTTGACATAGAAAGTTATCTTTGTGGTGAAAAAAAATACATCCTGACGGAGAACGGAGGGCATGGTTTTTGGACGGCTGCGTGGTCAGACGGGCCGTGGGTATTCCATATAAACGGAGAGGTTTCAAAAGAAAACCTAATAAAAATCATTGAATCATTTGGAGGTTAATTATCATGAAAAGGTTTTTAGCAACAATTTTGACCGTTTTTACCCTGTTTTCTATGGCTGCTATGCCTGTAACGGCATTTGCTTCTGGGCCTGACGATAACGGCGTCAGCGTCATCTCCAGCGACTATCTCAGTTCCTATAATGTCTATGCGAAAAAGGGATCGTCCTCCGGGAAAATGGACGTTACCTTTATGGTCAGGTCTCCTGTTCGGGCAACCAAAATCGGCGTCAGCCAGATAGAGATCTGCAAAGCGTCCGGAGCGCACGTCACGACCATTTACGGTTCTACCAGCAACGGGCTACTGGCGGCGAATACTACCATCCACGGAGCGACCTATACATTCACAGGCACTCCCGGAACTGAGTATATCGCCAAGGTAACGCTCTATGCGGCTGATTCCAGTGGCAGCGATTCGAGACTGATTATCACAAACAGCGTCACAGTTTAACAGGCGTAAAGGACGGGGACCCGATTTTTCGAGTCCCCGTCCTTTGCTATCAAATAGACAGTCGTTCTGTGAACTACCCACGACTGAAGCCGTAGGCTTCTACCCTTACGGGCGTCTCTTTTCCTACTTAACCAGTCTTATACAA
>OFGQ01000177.1_pt1 | contig 57227 bp, 54 predicted proteins | sample 1521791 | NCBI WGS metagenome assembly OFGQ01 (sample SAMEA3504116, study PRJEB24116) | mouse gut metagenome | biome: mouse gut; feature: mouse-associated habitat; material: faeces | place: Denmark | collected 2011 | reverse complement strand
AGAAAAAACATCTCCAATAAATATAAAAATAATCAAAAGAATAGTTTTTAAAATGATTTAAATGTGCAGCAGAGATTCTTAAGTTTATGATGTTGCGCTTAGCACCCTGTATTACTACAACGCACCGAGTTTAGCTACACGGCTCACTGGTGATTACCGTGACCGGACTTGCACCGGCAAGTGTGATCCTGCTTTGCTGGACACACACAATAGAAAAGCCCGAGCATTTGCTCGGGACTTTGTCTACAGTCTGGAACATATATTCATGTATGTTTTCTTTTAAAAATCATAGATACAACAAATAATACCCCCAACCATATCAACGCTGCAGTCAACAAACATGTCGCCACCAAAACTCCATTCTCCATACTTCCAAATGCAGTTCCGTAAAACTCTGTCATAATCACAAAAAACTGTGAAATTGCAATCCCCGCCGCAATAATCGCCTGTGAGAGAATGCTACTGTGATTCTCATGCACTTTCTGATAAATCCAAACAACAACTGCGATTGCCGCCACACACAATGCTATTGTTCCAAACATCTGTCTGTCCTGCGCTTCCTCTTCCATATATTTAGCTATTTGCATACCAACTGGATAAACAATAAGAAGTGCATATACGATTTCTTCTATCTCTTTTGCTTTCATTCCTCGCTTCTTATCAACCACATGATACAAAGCCGCTTTTTCCGTATTCATCTGTTCCACTGTATTTCCAAGCAAACCGTAGAATTTTATGATATAGTCATAAATCCCTTTTTTCAGCCTGCTATTTTCCAAAAGTTCTGCCAGCTCGCCGATAAACTCCTCTGTTTTCACCACTTCTGCATAAGCTTCTTTTGTAAAAAAGAATTTAAATAGCTTCAATTTTTCTCTATATTCCGGTTGAAGCAATATTTGAAATTCGTTAAGCGCCTGAACCAGAATCTGCCGCTCTGGCTCCCCCCGTTCTGCCTCCTCTCGTTCTGCCCGCTTAATAATAGCCTCAAAATCATACGTTGATTTCTCCTGCTTTTCACCCCGGACATTCTTCGCATCCTGTACGCTTCTTCCATATTTTCGTTCTTCCTTACGCTGTTCTGCCTTTTCTCTGACTTCTTCTACGTACTGACTGCTCCTCGTTCCCTTGCCTCTTCTGCGGCTGCCACACACGAGTGTTGTATAGGCTTCATGAATCTCCTGAAATTCTTCGGGATATTCTTCCGGATGAAATTGCCTGGACAAAACTGCATAAGCTTCTTTTATTTCTTCTACTGAACTTCCCGGCAAAAGCTGCAATACTTTATAAGCGCTTAACTTGTCCATATCTGACCGCCACCTTCATCTTCCTCATCTTCCCATTCCTCATCCTGGTATCCATCAAACTCCATAACTGCCGCAAAAGGATCGTAACCTTCCAACATTTCAATCATTTGTTCTAAATACGTTCGATAATTGCGGATGGAGCGTGGATTCTGTTTTGCCAGATAATACTCAAATTGTTGTATCGCATCCCGAATCTGCTCTCTCAGATATGTAGGAACCTCTTCATATAATGCCTGCAGCTTTTCCATAATCAGCTTATTTTCCGAAAGTTCTTTGGGATGTATCTTTAATTTTTCCAGTTCTGCTGCTTTGCGCTCCAATTCCTGTCCTTCTATCTTCTGAGATATCACCTTCGTTATTGTCTTCCCCGTGGATACTACGGTGATATCTACAATCAGGATTCCGTTGATATCATATGTAAAACGGATATCTACAGCCTCTTCCCCTGCTTTTTTGCGCGGTACAGACACACTCATTTTTCCAAGCTTCAGATTGTCATCTGCATAGGCATGCTCTCCCTGCAGAATCTGAATCTCAATCTTTGTCTGATTATTATGAGAGGTATAAAATCTCTCCACTCTGGAGCATGGAAGTACTGTATTGCGCTCTACAATCGGTTCCATATACAAATGCTCCGGATCCGCTTCATTTACAATATCAGTTCCCAGCGTAAACGGACAAATATCTGTCAATACAAAGTCTTTCACTTCCTCTTTTCGCGCTTTCACAGCACAAACCAGACCCAGTCCCCTTGCAATCATTTCATCGCAATTTTCTGTCACGACTGGAATCATCCCAAACAAATGCTGTAAATAGGACTGAACCAACGGCATTTTACTAGATCCACCTACCATCACGACCGTATCCATATCCTGCACCCTTAAATCTCCATCTCGAAGTGCACGCATCAACACATCTTTGATTTTTGCAAAAATAATACCGCTCTCTTCCAGCAATCGGTCATTGGTATACTCACTCTTATATTCCACACCGCCAAGCACAGCTGTCATCGCCGCAATCTCTTCCGTTGTTAATCTCTGCTTACAGGACTCTGCCTGACGCAGCAGTATTGCATACTCTTTATTTGATATCTGTTTTCTGCTCAAATCATGTTCCTTTAAGAAATTTTCCACCATAATCTCATGAAAACTGTCCCCGCCCAGACGATTATCTCCCGACACTGACAAGATTTCCACCATCGTATCAAAGCATTCCACAATTGATACATCCAATGTCCCACCGCCAAAATCAAAAATGAGAAATAACTGTTCATGCCCCGTATCAAAATAGGAAGCCAATGCTGCCGCACTAGGTTCATTGATGATTCGATTCACTCGCACATCTGCCAATGCCCCAGCGCGCTTCGTTGCTACGCGCTGACTGTCATGGAAATATGCCGGAACTGAAATCACTGCTTCCTCCACCTTTTCTCCCAAATAATTCTCCGCATCTTCTACAATAGAGCGTATGACAAAACTGCTCAGTTCCTCCGGAAGAAATACTTTCTCGCCAAGAAGCCATTTTCGTTCTGTTCCCATATCTTTTTTAAAAGATGATACCGTACGTTCCGGCGCCGTTACCATTCTGGCTTTTGCAATCTCTCCGACTACGATACTGCCATCTGATTCCATACTTACCACACTCGGAGTCAAATACGAACCAAAACGGTTGGGTATCAGCTCAACCTTGCCGTCTCTGTACACTGCTCCTAATGAATTTGTAGTTCCCAAATCAATTCCTATCATCGCCATAACCATCTCTCCTATAATATTATAAATTTTTCTTCACACATATTTTAATTAAATTATCTTATTTAAGAATGGGAGCACAAAATTCTGTAAATATCTGCTTTTTCCAATCTACAAGAAGAACACCTACAAGTATACTCGCACTCCAGAGGATTTCCCACCAAACTACATTCCAATTTCGCTCTCTTTTCTTCTTCGCATATTTATACTCACAATATCGATAAAAAGTTAAATTGTCTAATGCTTGAAATTGTATCCTCTGCAGTTGTTCATCTTCTCTAAATATTGTAATTGTTTCTCCCAGTCGCCTATTTGGCTGATTGCATTCATCCCCTCGTTTTTCCAACAAATACAAGTATCTGCATACTTCTCCAATTCCATACAAGACGCATAAAGCACCTCCTACCATATACCCCATCCTTAAACTTTGAACCGGTATCCAGACACATACTAATAATAATAGATGAAACATATTTGCTCCGCAACGCCATAACTTCCAAAAAGCAATCCCTTTTTTTGTCATACAACGTACCTTTCTATTACTTATATACTGCACGAAATGAATCAATACAATTGCCATTGCTATAATGGTCATGATGGTCATGTCTGTTGTAGTATCTCCCCAAACATAATGTCCTTCTTTTTCATAACTCGTCTCCACACCATTTATTTTGACTGGTAAAGCATACATTTCATACTCCCTAACTTCTATCAAGTCACCTACTTTCAAATTTTTTCGGGTAATAGCAAACTTTATCCAACTGTTTTTCCTATCAACTTATTGTAACAGATCTCATGATAAAAGTCTGCATCATGCCTTACATTGTTTGCCTGAGCATTGTTATTCGTTTCATCCCATTCGTTCATATTCTTTTCTTGTTTGCTTTCGTTCTTGTTTCACTCTTTTTTCTTCCATTTCTCTCTTTTCACACTAGAACGAATGGAGAGCCAATTTTGTTACATAAAATCGAAAATTTTTTTATTTTTTTAATTTTTCTGATTTTTACCCACTGGGAAAAGACGTGTGAAAAATACAAGTTTCGCCCAGGCAGTGGGCAGGGAAGTATATGAATTTGAAGATTTGTCCAGACCATGGGCAGAAAAATATATAAACTATAAGGATTCGCCCATGTGATGAGTGAAAGATGTATAACCCGTTATGATTTCCACCTTTGCATTGTAATCTGCTTCTTTATTTTCAAATACAACGGCTTCTCCCCATAAGTACAATCATAACTGCTTCCATGTTCCTTTAATCTCTCCAAAAATTCCTGATGCGGATGCCCATACCGATTATCTTTCCCCGCGGAAATCCAGGTATACGCCGGTCTTGCCTGTGCTAAAAATTCATCAAGGCAAGAATTCTTCGAGCCATGATGCGCCGCCTTTAGAACCGTACATGATTCTAATACTTTGCTATCGCATAACATTTCCTCGCTTACTCCTTCCATATCCCCGGTAAACAGCATAGAAAAGCCGCCATATTCCATACGAAGTATCATGGATGTTTCATTGCCTTCTAATCCTTCCAGTTCTTTGTCAGGTCCCAGACATGTAAACTTCACTTCGCCTCCCCAAAAGCTTCCTTCTTCTATCACAGATATTTTTATATTCTGCGATTTTGCCAGTTCCAGCAGTTGTTTCATCTTCACATCATCTACGCTGTGCTTTTCTATCACAATTTCTTTGATACGTACTCCAACAGCTTGCCGTCTTAACATCTCTTCAACACCATTTATATGGTCTTTGTCCGCATGGGATAGTACGACTTTATGGAGCGTGCCGACCCCTTTGCTTAAAAGTGCTGATTCTATCCGATATTTTGCCACTTCACTCACATCACTGCTGCCGCCATCCACAAGATAATTGCTTCCATCCGGACTTTGTATAAGAATACAGTCGCCTTGCCCCACATTGATCATCATAATCTCAAGAGAATCCTCATATCGAAAAGTAAGTAAAAACACCGCTGCCACGATACACCCAACCGCTTTTTTGTATGTGCTTTTCGACAAAAAATAATATACTGCTATCAGCACAACATAATATGCAAAAACTTGCCAGAACTCTGGTCTTCCGATTATGATTCTTGCAAATGGCAATCTTATCGTCCACACACAGATACGCTCATACAGTTCAAAACAAATACTGCACAGATATAACGGCTGCCAAACACCAAAAAGCATTGTAATACTTCCCACGAAACCACTCCACAAGATCACACCTGCCAAAGGAATGACAAACGCATTTAGCAAAACGGAATACAACGGAATCTCATAATAAAAGTAGACCAATACCGGAAGCAGCATCAGCTGTACTGCCATCGAGACACGAATACCGGATAACCATACTTTTTCTTCTCCCGGAAGAATTTTCATCCATATCAGAATTCCTAACACCGCGCCAAATGATAACAAAAATCCTGCGTCAAACAGATATCGCGGTGATTTGCATAAAATAATCGTGGCTGCTACTGCAAATGCGGTTGGCATATCATACTCCCTTCCACAGATATCTGCTCCGATTTTTAATGCCATCATGCAAAGGGCACGCATGACCGACAATCCCATTCCAACAAGCAATGCATAGATTCCTATGAAACAAATCCCAAACCCACCGGATATCCCATAAGAAAATCCAAGCCTTCTTAAAAGTTCATATCCTGCAAGGCCAATGAAAGAAATGTGCCATCCGGAAATCGCAAACAGATGCCCCATACCATTTTTTTGATATAATTCTTTCATGTCTGCTTCCATTTCCCCGGAAGATCCAAGCATCATTGCTGATAACAGCCCTGTATACCCTACACCAACATACTGGCTTAGCCGGTTAATCCACTGTTCCCGAAACTGATACAATATTTCCCGAAATTGCTCTGGCACCTTCTTTGTATGATTTAGAATTTCTACCTTATCCGCATATAAAAAGCCATAGATGCCATCTTTTGCATAATATGTTCTCTGGTCAAAATTGCCCGGATTGGGCGCATTTTCATACAGCTTAAGTTTTCCTTCCAACATAAGCCTATCTCCGATCGACACCTTGCTTTCTTCACTTGCTCCATAAATAATAAGTTTTGATATTGGGAATGACTGTATTCCCCTGATATAAGAATTGTTTTTCACATATAAGATAAGACCGTTTTTTCCACGTTTCTTTTGATAGACATTTCCTTCGATCGTGATATCTTGCTCCTGCGATATCACTTTTAGATTTGCAAGGGAAGCCTTATAAGACTCCCCTTCCCATATAACAAAAATAAAAAATCTCACGATCAAGATCAGAAAGCATATGGTACAAAGCTTTCGTTTCATCAACACATCTTTGAAAGTGATTCTCACTCTTTTTCCCCTTTCACCAGTTCTAAATTCCTGCCAAAAGGCTCATCCAGCTGAATACTTCCTTGAAATTTCTGCGTTGTTTCCCCATTTACCAGAATCTGCACCTTACTTGCTCCGCCGCTTTCTACAATGGAATTCACAATCGAATAAATTGGAAGCGCCGGATCCAGATTATAAACATAATCCAAAAATACTGTATCAAAATTCACATAACAGATACCATCCCTCACGGAAACGCCAATAATTTTCATATCTGCCGGAAGCGTTCTTTTATTCTTCTCTTCTGTCGGTCCTTTTTGCAGCTGCTCAATGACCACTCGCTCCAGAGGAAGGTTACTGTTATAGCGAACATTTACATTTTCCTTTATCAGATTTTCTCCTGATTCATCAGCAAAATATAGGGTTAAATTTTTCTTTTGATAAGAATGGATTGCCGAACCTGTATTCTGAACAAAATCATTTTCGTACATTAACCCTGTCACTTTCCCATTCCTGTCTTTTTCGGGTTTCCCCTTAATGGTAAACTGGACTGCATTGACGCCTTCAACCTGTACCAGTGTTCTTACATAGGCTTCTTTCAAAAGTGCCTCTTCTGCATAATTTATTTTTTCATAATCTTCCGAAAAATCTATCTTAACAACATTCCCTTCATAGCTGGTGCTTAAAATCTCAACCGATTCCGGCAATGCACTTTTTAGCCCCTCCTCTTTTGGAGCTTCTTTTAGTTTTTGCAGCATCTCTTCCAACATTGCTTCTGTTTCACTCTCAAGCGGTACATATCCTTCTTTTTCCAGTGCCATGCCATCTGCTCTCAAATAATAAATTACATTGGAATATTTCTGCTCATTCTTTTTATCACTGCATCCTGCCAACACAAGACAAACTGCCAGCAAGATCATTATATTTTTTATTTTCCTCATTTTACATCCCTTCTCTCTATACTACATAGGTTAACGGGATACGCAGGGTAAATGTAGTTCCTTTCCCGACTTCACTGTATACTTTGATAGCGCCTCTATGCATAACAATTGCGCTTCTTGCAATTGCAAGTCCAAGTCCTGTTCCGCCAATATCTTTCGAATGCGATTTATCTACACGATAAAAACGTTCAAATATGTGATTTTGTGCTTCTTGCGGAATTCCAATTCCGGAATCCTCTACCTTCAGATAAAAATATTTATAATCTGCATCTAAAAACACTCGCACATGCCCCTGCTCTTGGTTATATTTAATTGCATTTTCTACCAGATTAGAGATTGCAAGAGACAATTTCATCTCATCTACTTCTGCCGTTACCGGACGGATACTTTCAAATATCAACTCGATATTTTCTTTTACGGCGATTGGCCGCAAACGTTTCAGGCACATTTCTACCAATGCATTGATGTCCTCTGATTTTACATTCATAGTTTCGCTTGAATTCTTATCCATCTTCACAAGAGAAAGCAAATCATTGATAATCTTACTTTCACGTTCAATCTCCTGTGCGATATCACCCATGAATTCTTTGTAAAGTTCCGTTGGCACGTCTTCTTGCATCAAAAGCGAATCTGCAAGTACTTTCATAGAAGTCAGAGGAGTCTTCAATTCATGAGACACATTCGATACAAATTCCTGCCTGGAATCATCTAAAGTCTTCCATCTTAAAAGCATCTGGTTCATTGCATCTGCAATTTTAATCGTCTCCAAATATGCATTTTCCCGAATCTCTTCCGTCCCATAGCCTTCGGTTACGGTTCCAATCTGCTTTGTGAGCCGTTTAAATGGCTGTACTAAAAGTGTTGCAAGGAAAAATGCCAGAATACAAATTACGATAAATACTGTACCAATCACCAATTCTGCTTTGTTCTGATAGCTGTATAAGCTATCCACAATATAGTCTGTGGCAACACTTACAAGCATTACGCCTTCTATCTTATCACTGCCTGCGGCGCTGATTGGCGCTGTTACTTCAATATAACGATTCTTCCCATCGTATCTGCTTGTTCCTTTGCCTTTAAAACAGCGTATGACATCTTCTGATACGAGCGTTTTATTTGTATCCATATCATAAGTGTCTTTCAAAATCCGAAATTCTTCATCCACAATCATGACACGACCGTTATTAATATTCGAAAACTGCGTAAGCTCGGCATCGATCACTTCAGAATTGCCCTGGCTAAGATACTGGCTCATCGCCATTTGATTGCTTAGAATTGTACATTGATTTTGTATTTCTGCCGTTTTTAAAGAAACCGCACGCTTTTCATAATCACTTAAAAGTGCGCCCCGAAGTATGATACACGGAATAATCCCCACAACGATCATTATGAGGATTATCCACAGTTTCATGCTTTTAAAAAACTTAAACTTTAATTTTGTCTTAACCCCTAAAATAATAACCAACTCCCCATTTTGTATGGACGTATTTCGGATCGCTTGGATTCGATTCTATTTTTTCACGAAGCCTCCTGATGTGTACATCCACGGTTCTTGCATCTCCTGGATATTCATATCCCCATACAATATTCAAAAGATTTTCTCTGCTGTAAACTTTATTTGGATTGGTGGCAAGCAATTCTAAGAGATCAAACTCTTTTGCGGTCAGATTCATCTCTGTATCCGCAATAAATACTCTCCTGCTTTCACAGTCAATCTTCAGCTCGCCTTTTCTTATATATTTTTCATCGTCCCTTTGCTGTCTGTTTTTCCCTGTACGACGCATGATTGCCCGAATACGTGCTTTCACTTCAAGGATATTGAATGGTTTTGTAATATAGTCATCTGCTCCGTACTCGAGGCCGAGAATCTTATCCATATCATCTCCTTTTGCCGTCAACATGACAATCGGAACATCAGAAAATTCCCGTACCATCTGACACACTTCAAATCCGTCATGCTTTGGCAGCATTACGTCCAGCAAAATCAAATCATATGTATTATGTCTGATACATTCTAAAGCTTCTTCTCCATCGTATGCACAATCTACATTCATGCCATCTTGCTCCAGACTGAACCGAATTCCTTTCACGATCAATTTTTCATCATCCACAACTAAAATTCTCTTTTCCATGCTTCGTCTCTCCGTCATATTTTAATTTTATCTCTGATTTTTTTGAATACGCCTTCTTTGATTCCTTCTATCTGCATAATATCTTCAATACTTTTGAAACCTCCGCTTGATTCACGGTAGGAAATGATACTCTCTGCTTTCGATTCTCCGATCCCGGGGAGGGTCATAAGCTCTTCTTTCCCGGCTGTATTCAAATTCACTTTTGTATCTGCCTCGTTCTTTTCCTCTGCCGCTTCTGCCAAAGCTTCTTCTTTCGAAAGTACTTTTATCTGCTGTCCATCCACAAGCGGCTCTGCCAGATTCAATGCATCCTTCGCCGCCGTTTCCTTCATCCCGCCTGCCGCTTCTATTGCATCATAAATCCTTGCCGTCTGCGGAAGTTCATACACATCTGGATTTTGTATCTCTCCGCACACATAGACCGTGATCATCTTTGGTTTCTCTGCTTCTTTTGTACCTTGCTGCGTTTGCTCTTTTGCTGTATTCTCCGTCTCTTTTGACACATTTTCGATCTCTTTTGACGGAAGAATAACGTCTTCCTTTTTCTGACAGCCCATCGAATATATTCCCAGAAAAATCCACAGGCAAATCATAAACATGCATTTCTTTTTTCTTTGCATAAATCCCTCCTGCATTTTACAGAAAGGCACGCTCCCCTTATTTTATGCTGGCTACTGTTATTGTAACTAAAATTTAGATAAATTACAATCACATTTTAATATTTTTGTAACATTCTTCGGTTATTTCCACTGAAAAATCCCTACTCCGACTAATGCGAGCAGCATTCCGCCTGCTTTTATCCAGCTAAACGGCTGTTTTTCTACCCCGAACAATCCTAATAATTCGATTGCGTATGCTACAATTAACTGTGCGATCACAATCAAAAGCGCTGCTTTCGCAGGTCCTAATTGTTCCATGCTTTTGATAACAGTCCAGGTAATGCCTGCGCCTATGACACCTCCAAGCAGCACATACTTTGGTTCTACCTTGGTAAGCGCCATAATATCGTCTCTGCCTGCAATGAACCATGCTGCAATACAGACTGCAAAAGCGCTTAGCTGCACCCAGCCATTCGATACCCACATCCCTGTCGTCTTTGTTACTTGCGTGTTAAATACTCCCTGCACACTCATGAGTGCACCCGATAATAATGCAATGAAAAACCCAATCATTGGAATCCCTCCTAAACCTTTACTGATTTTTAGTGTTTCCCTCCGATTGGGTATTTATTCCTATATTGCTTTTATGCAAGCGCCTTTTCAAGTTTCTGCATCATTTCGTCCACATGCTCTTTCGTGATTACGAGCGGTGGCAGTAATCTTAACACGTTGCCGCCTGCTGAAATTACGATCAGACCTTCTTCCATGCATTTTGCGATTACCTCTTGAACCGGCTTTTTCAAAACGAGCCCTTGCATCAATCCCATCCCGCGTCTTGCTTCTACATTTGGATTCTCTGCTGTCAGTTTTTCCAGCCTTTCTTCCAAATAAATGGTTATCTTTTGGACATGTTCCAGTATCTGTTCTTCCTCAAATATCTTAAGCACTTCATTTACCGCTGCGCATACAAGTGGATTTCCGCCATAGGTTGTTCCATGATCGCCTGGCTTAAGTGAATTTTCTGCAACTTCTTCTGTCATTGCAAATGCACCTGCCGGGACCCCGTTTCCAATTGCTTTTGCCATTGTCATAATATCCGGTTTCACGCCGTATTTTTGCCAGGCAAACATCTCTCCGCTTCTTCCCATACCGCACTGGATTTCATCAAAAATGAGCAAAATATCATGCTCGTCGCAAAGGGCTCTCACGCCTTCTAAAAATTCCTTATCTGCCGGATAGATACCGCCCTCGCCTTGTATCGGTTCTATAATAATTGCACAGGTTTTATCGTTAATCTTTGCTTTGATACTTTCAAGATTGTTATATTCCGCAAATTTCACACCGCTAATCAACGGTTCAAACGGTGTGCGATAGTTCTCATTGCCTGTCACTGCTACAGCGCCCATACTTCGTCCATGGAAGGAATGATTCATCGCAATAAATTCATATTTGCCGCTTTGTTTTGTATAGGCGTATTTTCTGGCAGCTTTCAATGCGCCTTCTATTGCCTCCGTTCCGCTGTTTGTGAAAAATACACGGTCCATCTGTGCTGCTCTTTTTAATCGCTCTGCCGCCTCTGCTGCCGGTTTACTATAAAAGAGATTTGATGTATGCATCAACCGCTCTACCTGACTTTTTAAAGCTTTTGTGTACCTTGGATGTCCATAGCCTAACGAGCACACCGCAATCCCTGCCGCAAAATCAAGATATTTCTTTCCTTCATCATCATACAGATACACGCCTTCTCCTTTTTCCAGTACAATCTGATATCGGTTATAGGTATGTAAAAGCGCATTTTCTGCCTGTTCAATATGTTGATTTCCCATAATCAGTCCTTCTTTCTTCTACTCGTCTTTTACAATTGCTGTACCGATACCTCTATCGGTAAAGATTTCCAAGAGCAGACAATGCGGAATTCTTCCGTCGAGAATATGTACTCTTTTTACACCACTTTCAATCGCCTCGATACAGTTTTGCAGTTTTGGAAGCATTCCGCCTCCGATATATCCTTCCGCGATCAAGTCTTTTGCCTCCTGTACAGTCAGCCTCGAGATTCTGGTAGTTGGATCGTTCGGATTTTTATAAACACCTTCAATGTCTGTTAAAAACGCAAGTTTTTCTGCGCCAATGGTACGCGCTACTGCATCCGCTGCATCATCTGCGTTGATATTGTATGTCTCATACTCATCGTCCATGCCAATCGGACAAATAATCGGAATAAAATCCTTTTCTAATAAGTCATAGATAATCTGAGGGTTTACTTCCCGAATCTGTCCAACGTAACCGATATCTGTCCCATCTGCATATTTCTTTTCTACTTTTAAAAGACCACCGTCTTTTCCGCAGATACCGATTGCTCTTACTCCAAGCTCTTCTACCATACGTACCAGGTTTTTATTCACGCGGTTTAAAACCATCTCGGCAATTTCCATCGTATTTTTATCTGTCACGCGAAGACCTTTCACGAATTTCGGCTCCATACCGGATCTTTCTACCCATTTGCTGATTTCCTTGCCGCCGCCATGTACGATGATTGGTTTAAATCCTACTAGCTTCAAAAGCGCGACGTCTTCAATTACTCTTTTTTGCAGCATCTCGTCAATCATCGCACTGCCGCCATATTTTACTACAATAATTTTCCGGTTGAATTTCTGGATATATGGCAATGCTTCAATCAATACTTCTGCCTTGTCCAGATATTTTTGCATATCATTATTCATTTTTCTATACTCCTTTTATGAACGGTAATCTGCGTTGATTTCGATATAACCGTGTGTCAGGTCACATCCCCATGCAGTTCCTTTTGCTTCTCCACTTTTGATATCTGCAATCACAGTCACTTCTTCTTCTGACAAAATCTTTGTTGCCTCTTCTTCGCTGTAATCTACTGCTGTTCCATTTTCAATAATCTTAATTTTACCAGCTTTGCTTTCAAAAAACAAATCCACTTTTTCTGGGTCAAACTGTGCCCCGGAATATCCCATAGCGCATAAGATACGTCCCCAGTTGGCATCATGACCGGCAATTGCCGTTTTCGTAAGATTGGAACATACAATGGATTTTGCAAGTGTCTGTGCCTGTTGCTTGCTCTCGGCGCCGATTACTTTTGCCTCGAATAAAGCAGTTGCTCCTTCGCCGTCTCCTGCCATTTTCTTTGCCAGCGTTTCATTCACCGCATGGAGTGCTGCTGCAAATATCTGGTAATTTTCTGTTCCGATTTTGATCTCCTCATTTCCTGCCATTGCATTTGCAAGTAAAAGCACCGTGTCGTTTGTGGAGGTGTCGCCATCTACAGAAATCATATTGTAAGTATCTTTGACATCTTCGCTTAGAGCCTGCTGCAGCGCTTCTTTAGAAATTGATGCATCGGTTGTAATAAATGCAAGCATTGTGCACATATTTGGATGGATCATGCCGGAACCTTTTGCCATACCGCCAATGGTGACTTTCTTACCATCAATCTCAACTTCTACGGCAACTTGCTTATCGCGAGTATCCGTTGTCATGATTGCCTTTGCCGCCTTATTTCCGGCCTCTAAGGTATCCGTTTTTTCTTCTGCCAAAAGCGTAATTCCTTTTTTGATTCGCTCCATCGGAAGCTGCATTCCGATTACTCCCGTAGATCCGATGAGTACCTGCTCCTTTTCTACCTGAAACACTTCTGCCGCTGCCTTTGCCGTTTCCTCACAATAGCCATAGCCTTCGGTACCAGTACACGCATTGGCAATTCCCGAATTCACAATCACCACCTGCACCGTCTCACTCTCTTTTACAATCCTCTGATCCCATTTCACCGGCGCCGCCTTCACTACATTCGTCGTAAAAGTTCCCGCCGCCACACACGGTACCTTGCTGTACACAAGCGCCATATCGTCACGACCCTGATATTTAATCTGCGCCCCCACGCCAGCCGCCTCAAAACCAGCCGCTCTCGTCACACCACCTTCGACAAATTTCATCCTAGAAACCTCCTTTTTTCTCGTTAAATTTCTATCAATCTTTCACAAACCCTCAGAGGGTTTTTAAAAAGCCTCCGAGGGTTTGCAACTATTTCTACTTATTAAATGCAGTTATGTTTTTTTCGTTCAAAACAAACTCATAATAATTCAAATCTTCTCTTTTTTCCCAACCGATTGTCCGCCAGAAGGAGTTACCTATATCATTTTTTGTAAACGCAATCAGCGAAACTTTATTAATATGCTCTGCCTGCAAAGCCTCCATAGCCTTAACTACCATGGCTTTTCCGATTCCACGTCTTCTATATTCTTCATCTACACAAACATGGTACAGACATCCTCGACGTCCGTCGTGGCCGCACAGTATACTTCCTACGATTTTGCCATTTTCCTCCGCAACGATACTCGTTGTCGGATTACGTTTCAGAAAATGTTCGATTCCCACTCTGGAATCATCAATGCTGCGTATTCCAAATCCCTTGATTTTACGCCATAATTCATATACTTTATCATAATCATCTATCGTCATAATTCGTATCATTTTATACCTCATTTTTTTCAGTTAGCGTCAGAGGGTTTTTAAAACCCCTCTGACGCTAACAATTGGTTACGGAAATGTTGGTACCATCATTAAGCCTTGATTTTCCGGCAATCCAAACATGAGATTCATATTTTGTACTGCCTGGCCAGCTGCACCTTTTACAAGATTGTCCATAGCGCCCATCATGATGATTCTGTCGGTTCTTTCATCGATTTTAAAATTTATATCGACATAATTACTGCCTTCGGCCCATTTCGTCTGCGGACAAATGTCTTTTTCAAGTACTCTGACAAATGTTTCATTTTTATAATAAGTGTCATAAATTGCTTTTACTTCTTCATATGTAACTTTTTTGAGCAAGGATGCATATGCCGTGATAAGAATTCCTCGATTCATCGGAACGAGATGCGGTGTAAAGTTTAAGTATACTGGTTTCCCTGCCGCATAGGAAAGCTGTTCTTCGATTTCCGGTGTATGACGATGTCCTGTCACGCCATATGCTTTAATATTTTCATTCACCTCGCAGTAAAGATTATCTGTTTTCGCACTTCTTCCGGCTCCTGAAGTTCCGGATTTTGCATCAATGATAATTGTTGAAGGATCAATGATTCCTTCCTTTACGAGCGGATAGATGGATAATGTAGAACAAGTCGGATAACATCCTGGATTGGCTACTAACCTTGCTTTTTTCACATCTTCCCTGTTGATTTCACATAGTCCGTAAACGGCCTCTTCGATAAATTCCGGGCTCTTATGTTCCATGCCGTACCATTTCTCATAAACAGCAACATCCTTAATACGAAAATCCGCACTTAAATCTATGATTTTTACTTTTGACAAAATCGCTTCATTTACTAAAGATGCACATAACCCTTGCGGTGTTGCAGTAAAAATCACATCCACTGCATCTGCAAGTACTTCCATATTATCATCCATACAGACATCGTCTACAATCTGAAACATATTCTGATATACTTCGCAATATTTTTTATCTATATAACTTCTCGAGCCATACCATTTGATCTCTACATCTTTATGTCCAATAAGGATGCGCACCAATTCCCCGCCTGCATATCCGGTGGCTCCGATAATTCCTACTTTTATCATAATCTTTTTCCTTTCGTTATTCATTTTGGCATTTCATTTATAGCTTAACTACAGTCAAAAGTACTTGCATAATTATACATCCTAATTGAATATTATGCAAGTACTTCACAAGAATTTATTTGCCTGATCAGGATTCCCTTATCTGGCCATTTCCGAAAATAATGTATTTTGTTGTAGTCAAAGCCATAAGTCCCATTGGACCTCTCGCGTGCAATTTCTGTGTACTGATTCCGATTTCTGCGCCAAATCCAAACTCAAATCCATCGGTGAATCTGGTACTTGCATTGACATACACTGCTGCCGCATCGATTTCATTCTGGAATTTTAATGCATTTTTATAATTATCTGTAATGATCGCTTCCGAATGTCCCGTATTATACTGATTAATATGTGCGATCGCCTCCTCAATAGAAGCTACTGTTTTCAGAGAAATGATCCGATCCAAATACTCCATTCCCCAGTCCTCTTGCGATGCCTCCTTAATCCTGCTATCCAAGCTTCTTGCTGCTGCATCTCCACGTACTTCCACGTCTTTTGCCATTAATCTGTCCACAATAAGCGGAACGACTTCTTTCGCCGCCTTTTCATGTACTACCAAAGATTCGCATGCATTGCACACACCAAGTCTTTGCGTTTTGGCATTTTCAATAATATCCACTGCCATCGTAAAATTTGCAAATTCATCTACATACACATGGCAATTCCCCGTTCCAGTCTCAATCACCGGCACGGTACTATTCTCCACGACATTTTTAATAAGACCTGCTCCTCCTCTTGGAATTAAAACATCAATATATCCGTTTAAACGCATCATCTCATTTACAATCGCACGATCCGTATCTTCCACAAGCTGCACAGCGTCTTCCTCGATTCCTACCCTCTTTAACGCCTTCTTCAGCACGCTTACAATCGCTTTATTGGAATTGATACAATCACTCCCGCCCCTTAAGATCACTGCGTTTCCTGATTTCAAGCAAAGTCCAAACGCATCCGCTGTAACATTCGGCCTGGATTCATAAATAATTCCAACAACGCCAAGAGGCACACGTTTTTGTCCAATTTGTAACCCATTTGGTCTGGTTTTCATGGAAAGCACTTCGCCAATCGGATCCTCTAATCCTGCAATCTGCCGTAAGCCTTCTGCCATACCACTAATCCTTGCCTCAGTTAAAAGGAGACGATCGATCAAGGATTCTTTCATCCCCTTTTCTTTTGCAAATACAATATCCTTTTTATTTTCTTCGATCAAAAATCCTGCCTGAGATTCCAGTTCCGCAGCCGCCTCTAAAAGGCCCTCGTTTCTCACACACTGCTCCAAGATTCCGACTTTTCCCGCTGCCTGTTTACTCTTGTATCCAATCTGCTCCATATACTTCATATGCTTTTCCTCCTGTTTTGTTATGCCCATCACCTTTGAACAACGTTCCTATTTGCCTTCCTGCCATAATATCATTAATGGTATAAATATTGGCTCCATTTGCGATCACCATATCCACACCCGCTTTCATCGCAACCTTTGCTGCCTCAATCTTGGTTGCCATACCTCCGGTTCCATGAACACTGCCTGCTCCTTTTCCCATATTCTCCAACTCTTCATTAATATAATGAACGGTATGAACAAACTTTGCATGTGGATTCTTTCTGGGATCATCCGTGTAAAGCCCATCAATATCTGACATCAATATCAACAAATCTGCGTCCACAAGTGTCGCTACATTTGCCGCCATCGTATCATTATCTCCAAATACGCCATATAGTTCTTCGTCTACAGAAATCGCATCGTTCTCATTTACAATCGGAACAACATCCCTTCGCAGCAACTCATCAAATGCAATTCTCGCATTTTCCCGGCAATCCTCATTCACGACAGTCTCCTTCGTCAAAAGAATTTGTGCAGTAAGCTGACTATATTCCGCAAACAATTTTTCATACATCATCATCAGTCTGCCCTGTCCGACTGCCGCACAAGCTTGTTTTCTGGCACCCTCCTGCACTTTTTCTTCAATTCCAAGTACCTTTTTCCCAACGGCTACTGAGCCAGATGAAACGACAACCACTTCTTTCCCTTTATCTCTTAAATTAATCAAAATCCGAACAAACTTCTCCAGCTTTTCCAGATTAATATTTCCGGTCTCACTATGCGTGATCGTTGTCGTTCCTACTTTTATTACAACTCGTTTCTTATTTCTTATTTCTTCTCTTCGTTCCATATGTATTCACTCCATTTTTGCATATCTTATTATTTTACAATTCTCACCCATTTTGTCAAGCTTTATCCCTGTAAAATACTAAATTATTAAACTATATCCTCCATATAAGTACCAATAAAAATTCCGAAACAGAATAAATATGCAACATTTTTGCATAAATTATCATTTTTTCGTTTTTTCTCTTGATTTCCATTGCCAGAAGGAGTATAGTAACGATAGAAATTTTGAAAGTCATTTTTAGGAGGAATAGACTCATGAAAGAAAAAGTAGTTTTAGCATATTCCGGGGGACTTGATACAACCGCAATCATCCCTTGGTTAAAGGAAAATTTTGATTACGAAGTTATCTGCTGCTGCATCGACTGCGGACAGGGTGAAGAGTTAGATGGTCTTGAGGAACGCGCAAAATTATCAGGCGCCTCCAAACTTTATATCGAGAATATCATCGATGACTTTTGCGACAATTACATCATGCCATGCGTGAAAGCAGGCGCTGTGTATGAGAATAAATATTTACTCGGAACTTCTATGGCTCGTCCGGTTATCGCAGCAAAATTAGTGGAGATTGCAAGAAAAGAAGGTGCGACTGCTATCTGCCACGGCGCTACCGGAAAAGGAAACGACCAGATCCGTTTTGAACTTGGTATCAAGGCTTTGGCTCCGGACCTTAAGATCATCGCTCCTTGGCGTATGACGGACATCTGGACCATGCAGTCTCGTGAAGATGAGATTGCATACTGTGAAGCTCACGGAATCCATCTTCCATTCGATGCAAACCACAGCTACAGCCGTGACCGTAACTTATGGCACATCAGCCACGAAGGTCTTGAATTAGAAGACCCTGCACAGGAACCAAATTATGATGACTTATTGGTACTTGGCGTTTCTCCGGAAAAAGCTCCGGACGAAGGCGAATACGTGACAATGACATTCGAAGCAGGCGTGCCAAAGACTTTAAACGGTGAATCCTTAAGCGTAGCCGAAATTATCACGAAATTAAACACGTTAGGCGGAAAACACGGAGTTGGTATCGTCGACATCGTAGAAAACCGTGTAGTTGGTATGAAATCCCGCGGCGTATACGAGACACCGGGCGGAACCATCCTCATGGAAGCGCACGATCAGTTAGAAGAACTTGTATTAGACCGCGCTACATATGAGACCAAAAAAGATATGGGCAACAAATTTGCCCAGATTGTTTACGAAGGAAAATGGTTCACACCGCTTCGCGAAGCAATCCAGGCATTCGTTGACGTAACTCAGCAGTATGTGACAGGAGAAGTAAAATTCAAATTATACAAAGGCAATATTATCAAAGCCGGCACAACTTCTCCATACTCTTTATACAATGAATCTTTAGCAAGTTTCACAACAGGTGATCTGTACGACCATCACGATGCGGAAGGATTCATCAACTTATTCGGACTTCCTTTGAAAGTACGAGCTATGAAAATGGCGGAAGTAAACGCTGACAAATAAGGTTTTTCTTTAAGTAGAACAAAGTGCGCATCCCGCAGAGCGTTTTATGATATAGGAAAGTACAAACTTTCCTATATCATATCATGAAAAAATGCTGCCACAAAATGACGTGACAGCATTTTTTTATGCTTCGATTCTATGATCGCCTCAGTCCCTCCAATTTCTCTCCATAAATACTATACTGAAACTGCTTTCCATTTTTCATCCAGATACGAACCTCCATCATATCTTGCTTTTCTTCGAATTTTGATTCTATATTCCGGCTTCTGAAAGTCAGCGCATCAAGTATTTTCTGCATCTCATCCACATCAGTGACATTACTCCATTCATCTTCCTTTTCCAGTTCGCTTCTCTCTCCTTGCGTATTCTCAGTCTCTTCTCTCTTCAAATCCTTGACATATAACTGCGCTACCTCTTTAGCATCGATTTTTTCATGTACCGGACATCCAAGTTTCTCTAAGACTGCTTTCGTATTTGTAAAATCCTCATAAATGAAAACAGTCTTGTTTTGTATAACCTCATTGATTCCATTGGCATTTGGCGTGGCGACTGCTAAGATCATCTCTGCCTGTGGATAAGCACTTTTCCATGTGTCAAACGCACTCTTCTCCACATCTTTTTCATATGCTTCTTTTATTTTTCGCGCATAATCGCTGTTGTCCTTTGCAAATTCTATACTTTGGGAACCATACTCGGTACAGATATCATTCACATGCATCCAACGAATGACTTCATCATCTTCCCAATCACCGATTCCTAAAAATACCTTTCGCCAGTTTACATCCTTCCAAAGTGTTTCCATGCACGCTTCCAGATCCTTCTGCTCTACGAAATACCTGCGATTCTTTTTCGCTCCGTTTTTCATGGCATATTCAACAATAACCGACGTCTTTCCCTCTTGTGCCATTGTGGCTTCCAAAGCTGAATTCCATCTTCCTCTGTTCTGCCTTGCATTTTCCACTCCTTCTTTTGCCAATTCGTAAATTGCCCCAAATTCTTCCATTTTCATGTCCAGAATCTTATTCTCTTCTACTTCCCAGTAATAAGGATAAGTACTGTCTTCTATAAAAGACATACTCTTAATCTTTCCTTCCTTAGGAAGCATGCTGTCATATCCAAATACATCATATTGATATATGATAATAATACCCGCTGTCAAAACAGCCGATACCACGATCGCTATCTTTCCATGCAAGATTCTTTTCATGTCTGTGTGATAAATAAATTCTATGATCAAACATAATACAACCACTGTCACTAATGCATATAACACACACCACCTTATAAGAACTTCACTATAGGATGCGATATAACCGCTAAGCAGCAGCGCTCCTGAGACCGACAGCACTACCTTGATTCCCTCTGACATTTTTGGAAATGCAAGTGCGTTTTTCGTACCTTCCGATGGCCTTTTAAGATAAAAACCAAAAGCCGCAGCGCCCAAGGCAATTATCACAAATACGATTAAACCCATATGTTTCCATATGATTTCATAAAAAGCCCCATCATCCATACTCATGCAAAGACCGCTTCCAACCGGTGAAAACATCATATGATGTGCAAATGCATACTGATTTCTGGTATAGGTGCTTAGAAAAATTTTCCCAAACATTCCAAAAATGTTCGATACGATCGTTCCATACCCTAAAAATACCATTGTCGCAAACACGCCAGTGATCACTCGTCCGGTAAGGACAACTGCCAGAATACTAAAATGATACACCAAAAGATAATAGCAAACCGGAAGAATCATCGTCTTGAAAAACAATAATATCGGCGCTTCAATTCCAACACCTTTTATGCTCCCTATCACTAACATTGCCGCCTGACAAATAACATACGGTATTAAAACTGCCAGAAGTCCTGAAAGGTATGTTTTTAAATACAGCTGGCTGCGCTTTACCGGCATGCTATGATAATAGTCTACCTTTTCCGATGCATACAGATAAAAGAATCCAGAAAATGCCGCAATGATCGCCAGTATAATAACTGCCATCATAACCCAGCCATTTCCAAACGTAAGATACTCAATATACCATTCTTTTAATGCCTCCTGCGTATAACTTCCTTCTTTGATCCAGCCTAGCTTATTTTCCAGATGCATAACAGCTGTGGCGGGAAGTGCCAGAATAAACAATAAACTGCTCAAAACCACAAGCCACATTCTCTGTCTCAAATCGTCCCCAATCATTTTAGTCAAAGAATTCTTTGATGTCATATCCTGCCACCTCCGTTTCACTGATAAAGATTTCCTCCAAGGTAAGCGGAAGCACTTCTGCAAATATCGGTTTTACCGCTTCTACCGTATCTAATATCTCTAATCTTGTGCCTCTTGCCACAATCGTCACTACTTTTCCTCTGTGATGATGCTGCATAACTTCCAGCCTCGCAAGCACATTCTCCTCATCCACCTCATTTTGAAAAACGCACTGTACTTTATGACTGTTAAACTTCATATCTTCCAGATCCTTTGTAAAGAGGATTCCACCTTTATGAAGAAGCCCTACATGATCGCAAATATCCTCCAACTCTCTTAAATTATGAGATGCGATCACCGGAGTAAAATCTCGTTTCATAATCTCCATTGCGAGTAAGCTCTTCATCGCCTGACGCATAACCGGATCCAGTCCGTCAAAAGTTTCATCACACAGAAGATATTTCGTATTCGCACAGATTCCTAATAGCATTGACATCTGCTTTTTCATTCCCTTGGAAAAAGTACCTATTTTTCTATCCAAATCCAACTTAAATGTTTCTGCAAGTTTTACAAACTGTTCTCTGTCAAACTTCGGATAGAACATCTCGTACTGTCCTGCCATCACCTTCCCCGTTGCATTCGGCAAAAAATATGCAGTGTCCGGAATAAAACACAAATTTTCCTTTGCCTTCACATTCTCATATACCTGCTCCCCATCTACAAGAACCGTTCCTCTATCTTGCTTTAAGATACCGCTTACTATGCGAAGCAATGTACTTTTCCCTGCACCATTGCTGCCAATCAATCCAAAAATCGCGCCTTCTTTAATATTCGCATGTATGTCTTGTAATGCCTTAATCTCTTCAAATGACTTACTTACTCCTTGTATCTCAATCATAGCGCTCCCCCTTCCATATTGATTCAATCTTCTCTATACAAGCTTCTTTCGTAATGCCAATCTCCTTGCCCCATCCAAGAAGTTTTTCCAGTTGTCCCAGAAAATCCCTTTTCTTCTCTTCTACTGCTTTGGGATTCTCCGCCACAAAATTCCCCCGTCCCTTAATCGGATAAATATATCCTTGCTGTTCTAACAGCATATATGCCTTCTGAATCGTATTCGGATTAATCGAAAGCTCTACTGCCAGAGAACGCACAGAGGGCATCTGCGTGTCCGGAGGAAGAATGCCTTTGATAATCAACATCTGGAACCTCTCCATAATCTGTTCATAAATAGGTTTCCTGCTCTGATAATCAATTGTAACCATCTGTTCTCCTTTCCATAGTGTATTTAGTGTACTATTATTAGTAGTACACTAATAATATAGCATAATAATTTTTTTAAGTCAATGAAAAATCCAAATTTCCTATATCAATAACAAAGTGGGCAAGCCCACTTCAACTCTCCCATCCCCTCATTCATGAGGGGCTTGCACGCTTTGCACGCCGAGCGTGGTCAGCTTTTGCTGACTGCCTCCGCTCACGCACCGATTAAGAAATTCAAGATAAAGATGACGGAGGTTTAATACAATGGTAAAGACTATTTTTGAGCAAATGGGCGGCACATACGAACAGCAAGGCGATTATCTTATTCCTTGCCTTACCCTTCCAGCCGAAGAAGAAAAGCCGATAGGAATTTGGGGACAGCGCCATTTTTGTTATCTTAAAACGCACCGCAAAATTACATACAGTACTCTGCTTACAGGCGGCAAGCTAAACGACTATCTTGCTGACCTCGACAGAGTGGGTTGCTCGGATGAATAACATCCGCAGCAGAGCCACAGAAATCGTAAACAACGATATAATTTACAACTAACCGAAGCACGGGCGGCAGGGAGATAAAAAATCTCCTTGTCGCTATTTTTTTGTGAACACTCTTGCGAATAATTTGACATTTAAACTCTAATATGTTAGAGTATATATGAACTCTAATGAGTTAGAGAAAGGGGCGTTTGTTATGGATACACCAAAAGTATTTGAAAGTGAATATCGCTTTTGCTTAATTTTATGGGAGAACGAACCTGTGAAAAGCAGTAAACTTGTAGAACTTTGCAAAGAGCAACTTGGTTGGAAACCCACCACTACGTACACTGTTATTAAGCGTCTGTCAGAGCGAGGCGTATTAAAAAATGAGAACACCGTGGTTACTTCGCTTGTGAGTAAGGATCAGGTGCAGGCAGCCGAACTGAACGAAATGGTAGAGAAGACCTTTGAGGGTTCTTTGCCAGCATTTATTGCGGCATTCACAAAACATCAAAAGATCTCTGATGCAGAGATTGATGCGGTTCAGCAGATGATAGACCGCTATAGGAAGGGAGAATCAAAATGAGTGAGTTTTTCTTAAATATTGTCAATATGAGCATATCCGCAAGTTGGATCGTTCTTGCGGTATTGCTTTTAAGATTATTACTTAAAAAAGCACCAAAATGGATCAATGGTATTCTTTGGGGCATTGTTGGACTTCGTCTTATAATGCCGTTCTCCTTTGAAAGTATTTTCAGCTTGATTCCGAGTAGCGAAACCATCAGCAAAGCTCCTGATTCACCAAGACCGCATTTTGAGTCAGGTGTTACCATAATTGATAATCAAGTAAATGATTATTTGGGTGAACATTATTACGAAGTCGTTACAAGGCCTACAGGACATTTTGCGGATATTACAACTATTTTAGCAATTGTGTGGATTGTGGGTATCGTTTTGCTTTTGGCTTATACTATTATCAGCTACTCAAGAGTGAAAAATAAGATTGGCACAGCAGTTCTTCTACGTGATAATATCTATCAAAGTGAAAATGTTATTTCTCCATTTGTACTTGGTATTATTAAGCCAAAGATATATTTGCCATTCAATATGAATGAGCAAGATATGGAACACGTTATCGCTCACGAACAAGCACATATCAATCGCAAAGACCATTGGTGGAAACCGTTGGGATTTCTTATCCTCACACTTCATTGGTTCAATCCTTTGATGTGGCTCGGATATGTGTTGCTCTGTCGAGATATTGAGCTTGCTTGCGATGAAAAGGTTATTAAAGAATTGAACACCGAGCAGAAAGCGGACTATTCGCAAGCACTACTTAACTGTAGTGTAAATCGTCGTATGATTGCCGCTTGTCCTCTTGCTTTTGGCGAGGTAGGTGTAAAAGACAGAGTGAAGTCGATTTTGAATTATAAGAAACCTGCCTTTGGGATTATTGTTGTAGCGATTATTGCAAGTATTGCGGTAGCAGTATGTTTCTTGACAAATCCGACTTCCAATAAACTTAAGGATATTGAAAATAGAACGTTGAACTCGATAACAGAAGAAACGGTTGCGGTTTGGGTATCAGATGGAGAAAACTATCATTCAATAGGTGCAATCAGCAAGAATTTGTTAGAAGACCTTTCAGACATTAAAATCTCTCGCAAAGAAGTATCCCTGAACCGAAGTGAAGATAGAGATGCAAGTCATACACTTGTATTGCAAACAAAGCAAGACACTGATCTTACAATTTACTCATACTTGAAAGGTTTATATATTTACTTTAATTCTGATTTCTCATCAGTTTGGGTGAATGATGGTGTAAAGCCAACTCTTAGCTATAAAGTTATAAATCCTGAAAAGGTAAAGGGGATTTTCGAGCATATAAAAAATTATAATGTAAGTGAGCCGGCTATTGGCGGTGTAGATTCAACTAATGTTCACTCTTTTGAATCAACAGTATCTTATGCGAATTGGGCAGAAGCAAGCGAAATTTATTTTGGAGCACTTAATAGAGAGAAAATGGCTATCAGTAGTGTCCAACATTTACCTATCTACAGATTTGATACCTTGAATGATTTAGAACAATTCAAACGAACATTTGGTGATACTTTTACTATGGATGGCAGTTGGGACGAAGTTCCTTCTTTTAATAATGCAACTGCAAAATATGATAGTGCATTTTTCGAAGATAATAGTTTGATGTTGATCTATGTAAGCGCAAACAATAGCACCCATCGTTTTAAGGTACATAGCATCGGTTACGATGAAAAATCATTTTGTGTGCATATAGCAGAAACAACAAATGCCGAAGAAGTAGACACTGCTATGGCAGGATGGTTTGTAACTGTTGCCGTATCAGATGAGCTTATTATGAATTGTACTGAGTTTGATGCTGACTTGAATAATGGGATTGAACTACTTAACAAAGCAGACTCACAAGACCAAACCGCAACACATTATCCTAACCATTTAGAATTGTATGAGGTAACGCCGTCAGAGGACATTCAAGCAAAATATGATAATGAAGAATTTGTGTATCAAAAGTTGCACTACAAGGCAACAGACGGAACTTGGTCTTGCGAAGGATACACATATAAATACCGCTTGGAAATCACAGGAAGAATGAACAATGCCGCTAAAAACACAACCTATATTGTTTTGAGCAATTCAAAAGATATTAATTTTGACCAAACTTGGAAAGCAAGCGGACTCAGCAGTCTGATGAGCGATTATTTTGAACCTAAAGATGCAGTGATCGTTGGACACAAATTATTTTCCTAATAGCTAAGGCATCGCTACGGCAGTTCCTTTGCTTATGTCTGAACTAATTAGTATTTCCCACCTGCCGAAAAAATATTCAAAATGTTTTTCGGAAAGCATAGGCAAACATATGTTCTGCGATGTATAATAAAATAGTCTTTACGGAGAGATACAACTGAATATAAGAAATCACAATTTTAAGGGACGACCAAAAGTTGGATAATGTCTGCGATATACTAAGCGAAAATATCGCCGTTTCCGTCAACGCTTTGGTACTGTTGGCAGGCGGAAAGCGAATAAACAGTCCCGTCTTTGATTTTCAATGTCGGTTACAACTGAATGACCGACTGAATGGGATATGATTTTGCCAAAACCTCTTGTGTGAACAGAGCGAGCGAAACAACGCTGCGGTGAGACTCCGGGGCAGGAACTGCATTTATGTAGAACGGCAAATAGCATAACGGCAACGGCAACACGGATGTCGCATACCGTAACGAGCAGGGAAACTGTATTGACAGTTTCCGCTCAAATCGACAGCGTGTGTCGATTACTCTTTAGGGACACCCTAATACCCATTATAGAAATCAAAGAAAGGACTGATGTTATGAATGAAATTAAGAACAAAAATCTGTTTATCCGTGTAAGTCAAAAAGAGAAAAATGCCATCGAACTAAATGCTGAAAAGTGCGGGCTTTCCGTGTCGGAATATCTCCGTCAGCGTGCTTTAGGATATATGCCGAGAGCAGTTTTGCCCGAAGTGTTCTTCTCTTTTAATGACAAGTTAGATGAACTCTGCGTTGCTTGTGAGGGCAAAATCTCACCTGATACGGAAGAAAAAATCATCTCACTCATTGACAGTATTATCGAAGAACTGATACTGCCGAAGCGTGAAAGACAGGTGGTGTAAATGGCTACCACTGGCTTCTGACCTGTCAAAAGCAGGGCTTTACAAACACGATGTTTTTTGTGGATGACGGTATTTCCGGCACAAGTTTTGAGCGAGGCGGCTTTCAGCAGATGCAGAAAATGGTGGAGGAAGGCAAGATATGCAGGGTTATCGTTAAAGACCTCTCCCGTTTCGGTCGAGAAATGGTTGAAGCCTAAAATGCTTCAAAGCTATGAGAAGGAGCAGAAAGTACTAACGCAGGAGGTTGCCGACAGCAGACAGACCTTAGAGGAAGCCAAGCAGAAAGCAACGGATTTAAGGCTTTTACTCCGTACTCTGCGTGAAATAACGGAAATAAACAAACTCACTCCAACACTTGTAAATTCTCTGATTGAGCGTATCGAAGTCCATAACAACGACAAATCAAGCGGTCATTGTTATGTAAAGGTAGATATTTACTTTACTGCGGTTGGTATGATAGATATTCCGACCGAACAGGAAATTCTTGCTATGATGGAGGAAATACGGGCAAACCCGCAGGACTTCCGCTTTGTAGCATAAGAGAAAAAGGATACGGTGTAACCCATTTTGCTGAGTTACACCGTACCCTACATAAAAACTTCCTTATCTGGCGTTGCCAAAGCACATTCCTTTTTTCGTAATCTTAACCGATTCCCCCATATACAATTCCAAGAATCACAACTAAAATTGTGACAAACATAAATCCATATTTGGCAAATCCCAAAAACTTACCGCCAAGACGAATATTGCTTCCCTCATTGATTTCTTTCAATGCATTTTTTGCATCATGCATGTAGAAATACACAAACAATACCAGAATCACCATCAGCGGTGAAATTACGACCGTAATCAGGTTTGTGAAATTATCAAATACATTCATACTAAGATTCAAAGGTATCGATAACACCGCCATAACAAGACCAATGCTCAAGACTGCTTTCTTACGCTGTACTTTCAGATTAGAAATAACAGCTTCCGTTACTCCTTCCAACATATTAATAGAAGAAGAAATTGCCGCAAATAACAAGCTTATAAAGAATACGACTGCTATAAAAGAGCCTCCCGGCATTTTATCAAAAATGCTTGGCATAGTCATAAATAAAAGCGGCGGTCCGGCATTGACATCCACTCCAAATGCAAATACTGCCGGCATAATAACAAAAGAAGCAAGCAGTGCCGCCAACGTATCAAGCAGCGATGTAGTAAGCGCAAGCTTTGGAATATCATAATTCTTTTTCAGATAGCTTCCATATACCACCATTCCGCAGCCATTCAACGATACTGTGAAGAACGCCTGCCCAAGCGCCATTACCCATGTATTCACCTCACCAAGATAGCTCCATTTTGGCTGAAGTAAAAATTTCACTCCCTCTATAGAACCTGGCAGTGTCAATGAACGAATTGCGAGCGCGATAAAAATCAAAAATAACGCCGGCATGATGATTTTGCTGATTCGTTCGATTCCTTTGGTCACTCCCAAAGAAATAATAAGAACTGTAATGATAATCGCAATCATATTCCACGGAATGGAAGCGCTTGTTCCCGCAAATCCATCAAAATATGTACTCTTATCGATTTTCTTTAGTTCTCCTGTTACACTCATGAATAAGTATTTTAAAATCCAGCCAACCACAATGTTATAAAACATAAAAATACCGGCAAGACCAATTGCTGGCAGTGCACCGACAATCTTTCCGCCTCTTTTCTTCTTTTCAGAAAACACTTTTACGATTCCTGTCATGGAACCTCCTTGAAATCTTCTTCCGAAAGAAAACTCTGTCATAAGTCCCGTTGTTCCCAGAATTACTACAAAAATAAGATACGGAATCAAAAATGCTGCACCGCCGTATCTACCAAGCCGGTACGGAAACATCCATATATTTCCAAGACCGATAGCAGAACCGATACAAGCCATGACAAATCCCATCTTACTTGTAAATGTTTCTCTTTTTTCCATCTCTTTCTCCTCACTTTTCAAAAACTGAGGCCATTTTAACACACTTTGTCGCTTTAAAGCAATACTCTTAATGCATTTTCATACCAGATTTTACGAAGATCACTTTCCCGCATTCCCTTTTTCTGCAGATATCGGTAAAATTCCGTCATATCACCAATCTTCATAATCGGTGTCTCTCCTTCATCAAAACCGTCTAAATCTGTTCCGATTGCAACTCCTTCTATACCTGCTTTATCCACCATATGCAATACATGTCTTGCCAACGCTTCATATGTGGAAACGCCTTCTTTATTTACAAAATATGGATATAGATTCATTCCTGCCACACTGCCGCTTTCTCCGATTGCCTTTAGCATCTTGTCACTTAAATTTCTTGGATGAGCGCATATCGCGCGTGCATTCGAATGCGATGCCACAAATGGTTTGCTGCTGTATCTTACAACATCCCAAAATCCCCCATCGGACATATGCGATACATCGATCAACATGCCAAGTTCATTCATTTTTCTTATGCACTCTATCCCAAATGGCTTTAATCCCTTTTGCATGAGCGTCACATCTTTGCTGTTTGGATATCCAATGCAATTTTCCTCATTCCACAATAACGTTACAAGTCTTACCCCTTCTTTATAGAACTCATCCAGCCGTTCGATACGATTATCCAGGATGCCGCCTTCTTCTATCGTCATCACCGCCGATATCTTTCCCCCAGCAAAATTCTTACGAACATCCTCTGTTCGATATGCGAACTCCATATCTGTACTCTGCATAATCTCCTTTTTCAATCGCTTCAGCATCCTTTTGGCATACTGAAATCCTTCTTCCCAACGCTTTTCCCCCTCAAACATCTTCATGTAGATAAAACAGGCAAAAAACTGTGCCATACTTCCTGCTTTTCTCATTCCCTTTACATCTACTGCCAGCGTATTTTCTGTTAAGCTTTCTGATATCCCCGCTTTTTCTTTCTCTGTCAGCCCCCAAACGGTATCACAATGCATGTCTATCATCTGCATATTTTCATCTCTTTTCTCATATTTTCTACTATTCATTATTATATGAAAAGCATCTTATTTTTGTCAACGAAAGGAGTTCTTATGTCAGATTTTATATCTATTTCTACACCGAAACCCATCATTGGTATCTTAACCTGTGGCTGCATGCAGCATAGACAATATGTTCCTCAGACTTACATCCATGCCGTCAATGCCTCTGGAGGCATTCCCGTTTTAATTCCATTTACCAAAACAGAGTGTGAATTTTGTGCACTCGCTTCCCTTTGTCACGGATTTTTATATTGCGGTGGCGATGATGTCACTCCCCTGCTTTTTAACCAGGAACCGCTTAGTTTATCGGGAGCTACGAACTTTACTGTCGATAAATTCCAGATTCTCTTTATGGAATACCTCTTAACTTTGGAAAAACCCGTATTTGCAATCTGCCGTGGTATGCAGATTATGAACATTGCAAAGAATGGACAAATTTATCAGGACATTTCCTATAAAGAAACACCTTCTCTTTGCCATATGCAAAATTCTGACAGCCGCAGCGATGTATCTCACAAAATAATCATACAGCCAGATACGAAACTTTTCGAGCTTTTGGGAGATAATGTATATACCAACAGCTATCATCATCAAAGCATCTCCATACTCGGTGATCATATCATTGCAAGTGCCAGAACTTCCGATAATGTTATCGAAGCAATCGAAATCGATAATCATCCATTTGCGATCGGAGTCCAATGGCATCCGGAATGCATGTACCATACTTCCCGAAAAATGCGCAATCTATTCTTTGCCTTTATGAAAGCCTGTGTTACATGCTAAAATTTTCCAGAAAATTCTTCTTTTAAAACTGCTCATTTTTCACATACTAAGTTCGTAACAAGCAATGAGAAAATCAAGGAGGAACACAACATGTCTGAAATTTCTATTCTGGATTTACAAAACTTACGTCACTTGATCGGCGGCTACGAAAACACACATGCAAAAATGAGCGACTATGCTTCCATGGCACAGGAAGAAGATGTAAAGAAACTTTTCTACGATGCTGCTGACTGCGCAATGAAAAACAAACAGCAGTTAATGAAATTTTTATAGGAGGGGACACAATGAACGATAAAACAATGGTATCTGACGCACTTGTCGGAGTAAACGGCGAATTAAAAATGTTCGGAGATATGATTCCGCAGACTGAGAACAAAGAATTGAAACAGTGTTTGAAGCAGATTCGTAATGACTGCGAAATGTCGCAGGAAAAATTATATGAACTTGCAAGAGAAAAAAGCTACTATGTTCCGGCACAGAAAGCAACTCAGGAAGAAATAAGTCATGTGAAATCTATCTTGACACAACCTGCTATGAGATAGTAAATTATATAGAAGAAAAGAACGAACCGGCGCGGAATCTACTTCGTGCCGGTTTTTAAAGGAGTATATACATATGAGTATTTTAAACGTAGAACACCTCTCCCATGGATTTGGAGATCGTGCTGTATTTCAGGACGTTTCTTTCCGTCTTTTAAAGGGGGAACATATCGGACTTGTCGGCGCAAACGGTGAAGGAAAATCTACCTTCATGAATATTATTACCGGACATCTAAAACCGGATGAGGGAAAAATTGAATGGGCAAAAAATATCCGCATCGGCTATCTTGACCAGCATACGATTCTCACCAAAGGCATGACCATTGAAGATGTATTAAAATCTGCATTTTCGTATTTATTTGAGATGGAAACTCGTATGAATGATATCTGCAACGCACTAGGAACTGCTTCCGAGGAAGAAATGATGGCGATGATGGAAGAACTTGGCACAATACAGGACATGCTTGATGCACATGATTTTTATATCATTGACGCCAAAGTAGAGGAAGTCGGACGTGCTTTAGGGCTTACCGATATCGGTCTTGACCGTGATGTGACAGACTTAAGCGGCGGTCAGCGTACGAAAGTTTTGCTCGGAAAACTTTTACTGGAAAAACCGGATATTCTTCTTCTTGACGAACCAACAAACTATTTAGATGAAGAACATATCGAATGGTTAAAACGTTATCTTATCGAATACGAGAATGCATTCATCTTGATTTCCCACGATATTCCATTCTTAAATGAGGTCATCAACATCATTTATCATATGGAGAATCAGGAACTGAACCGCTATGTTGGTGATTACGATCACTTTGAAGAAGTTTATGCAGTCAAAAAAGCACAGCTGGAGGCTGCTTATAAGCGTCAGCAACAGGAAATCAGTGAATTGAAGGACTTCGTGGCACGTAACAAAGCCCGCGTGTCTACCAGAAATATGGCAATGTCACGTCAGAAAAAACTGGATAAAATGGATGTGATCGAGCTTGCTGCCGAACGTCCAAAGCCACAGTTTCTGTTCAAGTCCGGGCGAACACCAGGCAAATACATTTTCGAAACAAAAGACCTTGTCATAGGATATGATGAACCATTATCCAAGCCGCTTACCCTTGCAATGGAACGCGGACACAAAATTGCTCTTGTCGGTGCAAATGGTATCGGAAAGACAACGCTTTTAAAAAGTATCTTAGGGCTTATCCCTTCTCTTTCCGGTTCCTGTGAACTTGGTGAGAATTTGCAGATTGGATATTTCGAGCAGGAAGTAAAGGGTGATAATAAGACTACCTGTATCGAGGAAATCTGGGGTGAGTTCCCATCTTTCACCCAGTATGAGGTAAGATCTGCGCTTGCCAAATGCGGGCTTACGACGAAACATATCGAAAGCCAGGTACGCGTATTAAGCGGAGGGGAACAGGCAAAGGTGCGTCTTTGTAAACTCGTCAATAAAGAGACTAATATCCTTCTCCTTGACGAGCCAACAAACCATCTTGATGTTGATGCAAAAGAAGCGCTTAAAAAAGCGCTCCAGGATTACCGCGGCAGTATCCTTTTAATCTGTCATGAACCGGAATTCTACAAAGACGTAGTCTCTGAAATTTGGGACTGCACAAAATGGACAACTAAGATTTTCTGATTTTATAAGTCAAGACCACCGCTTATCCGATGGCCTTGACTTTATTATTCCGATATTCTATCTTGTCTTATAAGTTCTCTTAATGCCCCGATCGCTGTTTTCACAGCCAGATCCGTATCATGTACGATTGGATTATCCAGCCCCTTCTTTTCTCTTTCCTGGTTTCCTACGACAAGAAACGTAGAACCTACCCTTACATGCAAGTAACTTGCTACGATAAACAGTGCTGCCGATTCCATCTCGGAAGCTTTACATCCAAGCTTGAGCCACGCATCCCATTTATTTAGAAGTTCATATCCAACCGGCTTACTTTCCGGATCATGCTGTCCATAGAAAGAATCTTTACACTCCACCACACCGGTATGATAGGTGCGTCCTAATTCTTTTGCTGACTTTACAAGCGCATTGGTCACATCAAGGTCTGCCACTGCCGGAAACTCGATTGGCGCATATTCTCTGCTGGTTCCTTCTTTTCGGATAGCTCCGGTTGCAATTACAATATCGCCACCTTTTACATCAATATCCACTCCGCCGCATGTTCCGACTCTTATAAACGTATCTGCCCCGCATTTCGTTAATTCTTCCATGGCGATCGATGCCGAAGGTCCCCCGATTCCTGTTGATGTCACACTCACTTTTACCCCATCCAGATATCCGGTATAAGTAATATACTCTCTGCTATCTGCAATCAGCACCGGATTATCAAAGTATTTTGCAATCTTCTCACACCGTTTTGGGTCTCCCGGCAAGATTACATATCTTCCTACATCACCTTCTCTTATCTGCAAATGATACTGCATACCTTCTTCTGCATACTTCATAGTACTGCCTCCCTAGTTTATATTATGTATATCATTTTCTGAAAATAAATAATCTGTGTTACCACATTTTTTGAGCATAATTCTATATTCCGTAAATTCATTGCATTTGGCTATATTCCAGATTACTCTTCTTTCTGATATAAAAATCTCAACTCCTCATAAATCCATGTAAAATCTACTTCACACTCACCCTCAAAAATATGCACCGGTACACAATCGTCAAATCCATAAATTACCGGAAATTCCTCTTTCTCCAAATCATATACCATAATTTTTTGCTTGTCTGGGTCAACAAGCCAGTATTCTCTCACGCCAGCACCTGCATATTTTCCATATTTAAGACTCATATCTTTTTTGCGCGTAGATGGCGAAAGTACTTCTACTGCCAAATCCGGTGCTCCGTATATACATCTTCGAAGCAGCTTCTCCCGATTACACACGACAAACACATCTGGCTGAACCATTGTCTTCTCGTCGCAGTCAAGCTGTACATCTGTCGGTGCAATAAACACCATACAACTCCCATGCTTTTTACGGATATACTCTCTTAACTGCAATCCGATTTCAAAGGAAATTTGCTGGTGAATCGTTGTCGGTGCTCCCATATCATAGATTACACCATCAATAAGTTCGGCTCTTTTTTCTTCCGGAATTACATAATAATCTTCGATTGTATACTCTCCCTGCTTTCTCCCTCCCTGATATGGCAATTGGGTTTCTCGCATCATAGGAAATTCTGTCTGATCATGCAACATGTCTTCATAATAAATTGCTTCCTGAAAAATTATTTCCAGCTGTCTTAACGTTTCATATCTTGGTGTCTTTGTAATCCCGCTAAAAATCTTCTGTACCGTTCCAAGCGGCACACCGGATAATTCAGAAATCTTCTCACAACTATAACCTAACTGCTGCTTTTTTTCTTTCATCTCACTGATTGTCATGCACACATCACTCCTTATGTGCATTCTAACATGTTTTCACTTTTGACACAACCGTTTTATTTCCTATTTCTTTCCATTTTCATTCCATTTCCTTCATTTATTTTCGCCAAATCTATTTCTCTCTGCATCTAATCCCGTAATTTCCTCTGCTTCCAACATCATATCCCCGATAAATTTCATATATTTTTCCATCTATCTTTACTTCATCATCTCCGATAAACGTATATAAATGTCCATTTTCCTGACAATATTTTGAAATTGCCTCCTGCGCTTTTGCCACAGTAGGATAATTGGTGCTATCTTCATAAGGAACCCAAAAAGCCTTTTTAAACATCTTTAACATAATTCTTCCTCCTTGCCACTTCAGGTAGTGTCAAAAACTACCTATTTTTTATTGTTTAAATCTATTTAAAACCTTGATTTTTAGGGAAATCTGCAATAAAAAGAGCATTGACCTCCCTTTTTTGATATAATGTCCTCGACCAAAAATCCAAAATATCGAAAGGAGCCAATGCTCATGGACATTATACAATACTTACTTTCTGTTATTCAATACCAACATCAACAAATCTGCTGGCTTTTAAATTTCATCTGCAGATATATTCCTCTCAAACAGTGGGCTTTTGACGATTCCCATTCTCCTAAATACCAGAAGTTCAAGGTTGATAAACTTCCTGTCATCAAAACATTTATAAAACAGGACTGGCAGTTTCTTCTTGAGTACTATCAGTGGAAATATCACAAGCCACTCAAGCCCGTTCAACGTCAGAACGGAAAAACGATTCCCGAAGACACTGTCTGCCCTTTATGCGGCGCTCCTCACCATTTCATCTACGACAATAATGGTGGAAAAGGTCAGTATCAATGTAAAGTCTGCGGACAGACCTTTTCTACCGGTGATTCCGTCACCACTCCGATGCGGTTTATCTGTCCACACTGTGGACATACTCTAGTTCCAAAGATAGACCGGAAATTTTTCCGCAAACACAAATGCGTAAATTCCAAATGTCCTTACTATCTACACAACCTTTCCAAAGTGGATCGTAAAGACCTTCAAGAGGAACACGGCAAAACCAAATATAAGCTACATTACATCTACCGTGAATTCACTGTGGATTTCTTTGCTATGGATTTAAACTCCCTTCCAAAGAATGCATCTTCACTGAAGTTTTCAAAACACAATGCTCACGTTATGTCCCTTTGCCTGACTTTGCATATCAATCTCGGGTTATCTTTAAGGAAAACCTCACAAGCATTGAAAGACCTTTATAACATCAGCATCTCCCATCAACAGATTGCGAACTACTGCAAGACAGCCGCTATCTGTATCAAACCATTCGTCGACAACTACGATTACAAAACAGGCGATGTGTTTACTGCTGATGAAACCTATATCAAAGTCCGTGGAATCAAAGCCTACATCTGGTTCATCATGGATGCTGCAAGCCGCTCCATTATCGGATATCAAGTATCGGATAACCGAAGTGTCGGTCCTTGTATCCTTGCCATGCGCATGGCATTTCGCCATCTGACAGAATTACCCCAAAACTTCAAATTCATTGCTGATGGATACAGTGCCTATCCGTTAGCTGCCATGGAGTTTGCCAAAAAATTCAAAGATACTTTCAAGTTCAGCATCACACAGGTAATCGGCTTAACAAACGGTGACGAGGTTTCAAAAGAATTCCGTCCTTACAAACAGATGATTGAGCGTCTGAACCGCGCCTACAAGGCCTCTTACCGAATCACAAATGGATTTGATAATTACGAAGGTGCCAATTACGATTTAGCTTTATGGGTGGCTTACTATAACTTTCTGCGTCCGCACAAACACAATCATTATCAGGTTCTGAATCAAGTTGATCTGCTAAGTGGTGCTGATAATATGCCAGGTAAATGGCAGCTGCTCATCTTCTTGGGACAGCAAACCATCTTAAATCTTCAAACCAAAGGTTCTAACTGTTCTTAGATTCCAAGCCTGAGGTAATATGACCAGCCACCGAAAGTGATGCTTTCGGTTTGCCCTTGAAGGCACGCAAAAGAACTGCTATACTGCTGTATTCGACGGAAGAATTTCTAACTGTTCTTGAGTTCTTCGCCGTCGGTAGTTCACCTACAGCAGTTCTTTTGCGTGCTGTCAAGGGTGGCGGAAACCTACCTCAGACTAAAATATCTACAATTTTGAAGGTTCATCTGAGCCTTTTTCTTTTAACTCAGTTTTTCATAACTCACTTGACACTACCCCACTTCATTTTTATACCTGTTTAAATTCTATCGCCGGTACTACTCCGCTAGTCAAACTGCAGTATTCCGTAATCTGCACCAGATACTGTACTCCATCCATTTTGATTCGTGCCGGGATTCCATAATGCAATACTTCATAATCCAATCCATTCTTCCGGCAATATTCTCCAATCCAAGTCATAAATTCATCTTCATTTTTCGGTTTCTTTTCGATATCTTCTATAAATACAAATCCTTTCTTCCATTTACCTCCATTCAATTCTTTCGCAATCCACTTCGTATGCAAAAACTGCCCTATGCAATAGCAACTCAACACAACTACATCTACCAAAACAATATAGCGGATATATTTTGGTATAAAACTGCTCGCAACAGTTACTCCAAGCCCCAAAAGCCATATCCACCAGATAATCCCGGCTCCCTGAAATATAACTGCTGCTTTTCTTATAAAGCTGATAGAAAATATTACTTTTATAGCCAAAACTGCCAACACATAGCCGCCCATAATCAAAAATAACTTCTCCGCAAACAGTTCCATATGCACGATATCACGATTCAGCATCAACGAAAATACTGCCCCAAAGAATAATATAATTCCAAGTACTACACCCTCTCCAACTTCAAATGCCCACTCTCTTTTCGTCATCTTATTTTCCTCCAATCTTATACCGAAGTTCTTTTAAATATTTCCTGGAAATATAAACTTCTTTTCCGTTACAAAGCACTGCTTTCATAATTCCATTCATCTGAGGACTATAATGTTCCACCTGTGTAAGATTTAAGATTATCCCCTTGGAAATCCTAGCAAAATTTTCTGATAACAGCCCTTCCAATTCATACAGCTTTTTCTTACATAAAAATGTCTTAAGATTCGTATGCACAACCGTTTTTTCATCCACACTCTCGATATAACAAATATGTTTACAGTTAATCTGATACTGATTTCCATCACTTGTTACCGAAAGGAAAATCTCTTTATACGTCTCTTCTGTGATCACATGAATCAGCTCGTTCAATGAGCGATGTCCTTTCTTGATATAAAGCTTTGCTTGCTCCTCTTCCTCTGGATCAATATATGAAATATTCACCCTCATATTCGCTCCCTCCTTCTACTGACATTGTAGCAATTTCAAAACGAAAGTAAATATGAAATCGGTAAGTGGTCGTTTTAATATGTTAAGATGCACGAAAATCAGATAACATTCAAAAAGGGACAGGGCAAAACTAAATTGGGGACGTAGTATTTTTCAAAAAAACTACGTCCCCAATTTACTATTTAGAACATCTAAACAATAATTCTTCCCATCTTCTGTCTACTTCTTTCTGGAATGCTTCCAACAGGTATGCATTGCCTGATTTGAAAAGATGTTTGAATCTGCCCTGTGGTCTTAAGAAGTCTTCAATCGGAAGTTTCTTCTTTGGCTCATAATTTAAGATCCATTTACCTTCTACAACTTCAAATAACGGCCAGTAACATGTTTCCACACCTAATTTACAGATTTCCATGATATCCGGTGTGTTATATCTCCATCCACGCGGACATGGAGCCATAATATTTAAGAATGCTGCGCCCGGTGTATAGATTGCTTTTTCAGATTTCATGTGCAAATCTTTAAAATTCTGTACAAATGTAGTCTGTGCCACATATGGTACATCGTGTGCTGCGATTACAGAAGCCAGATCTTTTCTGTTCTGTGGCTTTCCGTTGCTTTCACTTCCAACCGGTGTGGTTGTCGTATCTGCGTACATCGGTGTTGCTGAAGAACGCTGAATTCCGGTGTTCATGTATGCGCCATTGTCATAACATACATATACCATATCATGATTACGCTCCATCGCTCCTGATAAGGACTGGAACCCAATGTCATAGGTACCGCCGTCACCACCGAATGTGATAAATTTATAATCTTCTGCTAATTTCCCTTTTCTTTTTAATGCTTTGTAAGCACCTTCCACACCGCTTAAGGTAGCTCCTGCATTTTCAAATGCATTGTGAATGTAGCTGTCCTCCCATGCAGTATATGGATATGTAAATGTAGATACTTCCAAACATCCGGTAGCATTACCAATAACCGCTTTATCGCCTTCGTGAAGTCCGCGAAGCACATTTCTTACTGCGATAGTACCACCGCATCCTGCACACATTCTGTGTCCTGGCGCAAGACGTTCCGGTTTGCTCATCGTTTCTTTAAAATTATATCCCATCTTTGTCTCCCCCTTATTCACGTACTCCAAGATAACGGTAAGTTTCTCCTGCATTGCCATCTTTGTCAATCTGTTTCAGGGTTTCAAAAATGCCTTCCATATCCTCTACGCGCACATCACGTCCGCCAAGACCATAGACATAATTTACTGCAAGTGCATTTGCCCTTGCACAATACAACGCAGCCATTACATCTGCTCCAAGCGGTCCTCCCTGATTACTGTACCCTTCTGCACGATCCATGATCGCAACCGCTTTTACATTCTTAAGAGCTGCCGCGATCTCCTCTGCCGGGAATGGACGGAAAAGACGAATCTTGATAAGCCCGACTTTTTCACCTTTTGCACGAAGTGCGTCAACGGCATCCTTTGTCGTACCTGCTGCAGAACCTATCATTACAACCGCATACTGCGCATCTTCCATCTGATATTCTTCAAACAGGCCGTAACTTCTGCCAGAAATCTGTTCAAATTCTTTGGCTACCTGAAGTACAACATCCTTGGCATTTTTCATACCTTCTGCCTGATTTCTCTTCGCTTCCATATAATAATCGGTAATCGAATACGGTCCGACTGCCATAGGCCTTTCCGGATTCAGAAGATAATTCTCCGGAGTGTATTCACCGACAAACTCCTTTACAACTTCATCTTCTAACAATTCAATATTTTCTACCGCATGGCTGGTAATAAAACCATCCTGACAAATCATGATCGGCAGTCTTACGTCTGCATGCTCAGAAATACGAAATGCCTGAACCATATTGTCATATGCTTCCTGATTATTCTCTGCATATACTTGAATCCATCCTGCATCTCTTGCTCCCATACTGTCAGAATGATCACAATTAATATTAATCGGCCCAGACAGTGCACGGTTTACAAGCGCTAATGCTAACGGCAGCCTATTAGATGCTGCAATATATAATTCTTCCCACATATAAGCAAGACCACAGGATGAAGTTGCGGTAAGGCTTCTTGCGCCTGCCGCTGAGGCACCGATTGCCGCACTCATGGAGCTGTGCTCACTTTCTACCGGAATAAATTCCGTATCTACCTGCCCATTTGCGGCAAATGATGCAAAATACTGTGGAATCTCAGTAGACGGAGTGATTGGAAATGCCGGAAATACATCCGGATTAATCTGTCTTAACGCGATTGCAACTGCTTCATTGCCTGATAAACGCTCTCTGATTGCCATATTATTTCACTCCTTCCATTGTAATCGCTCCAAATGGGCATGCTTTTACACAAATGCCGCATCCCTTGCAATGATCATAGTCAAATGCCGCTCTCTTCCCATCCGTAACCGGAATAGAACTGTCCGGACAAACCGGAACACAAAGCAGACATTGTTTACATTTATCTTCGATGAATACCGGTTTGATGCTGGACCATTCCCCGGTATTAAATTCTTTTGAAGTACCCGGAGTACAGATGACCATTCCTTCTGTCAAATCCTTCCAGGATGCCTTCACGCCTAATTTCTGAATATCTTCTGCCATTATCGTACCTCCGCAAATGCCATTTTAAGCGCCTTCATGTTACCTTCGATTACTTCCGGTTTTCCGGCGAATTTATGCTTAAAAGACGCTTCCATCTCTGTCAGGAAACGTTCTTCTTCCATAATTCCTGCTACCTTCACGATTGCCGCAAGCATCGGTGTATTCGGAAAATATTTTCCCATAGCCTCGATAGAAACTTTTTTCGCATCGATCGTATATAGTTTCCCTTCGTAACCCTTAAGATGTGGAATGATTTCCTCCTTGGAACGTTCTGTATTCACAAGGATTGCTCCTTCTTTTTTCAAACCAGCCGTCACATCTACTGCTTCTAATAAAGATTCATCTACCACAACTACAAATTCCGGCTCATAAATATTAGAATGAACACGAATCACTTTATCACTGATCCGGTTGTACGCGGTAATCGGCGCACCCATTCGCTCCGGACCATATTCCGGAAAGCCCTGTACATATTTTCCTGTCTGAAATGCCACGTCTGCAAGAAGTAATGCTGCTGTCTTAGCACCCTGACCGCCGCGTCCATGCCATCTTATCTCTGTAAGGTTGCTCATCTTTTGCTTTCTCCCATCTATGTATTTTTCAAATGTCCTGCGCGGTGCGATTCCGCACACCGCGCACATTTGTATTTGATTATAGCACAGTCTTTCTTCTTATTTCAATAGGAAAATCGCACAAAATAGAGTGTGCTCTGTATTATTCTTTTCTTTCTTTATTCAGCATATTTGAAATCCCCAAAAAACTTGGGACTTTATGAAAAAACGCTTTCAAAAGTTCTTGCAATACTTCTTTTGATTCTGAATCCATACTCTCAATCTCTTTTATGATGATCCGCACATTTTTCATACCGCCTTCCTGCAGTTCTGTCAGAGTCTTCGCCTGAGTCGCCTCCAATACCGCAAACAAATCATCAATGGTTTGGTTACGCTTCTCGTCTTCTACTTCTGCCAGCCATTTGCTGATGACGTCATCCACTATTTCCGAAAAATTAGATAATTTCTCACAATACAAAAACCGATTTCCCCTAACTTCCCACGACATACCATCATGCTGCATCACACCTTTTTGTGTGCTTCGAATAATCGTCGGCTCTACTACATGCTCTAACAGCATTCCAATGACAGAGCTCTCCGGAATATAACTCTGGATCTTAGAACGGATACGAAACAGCCCTGGGCTTTCCAGAAACTCCTTTGTAAATCCCGGACCATCATTATTATAAATTTCAAGAATCTGTCCCTGTATCTGCGGTTTGCAATTCGCTGCCGCATAAATTGCCAAATTACCGCCCTTAGAATGACCTCCGATGCGAAGAGGCTTCTTGCTTTCTATATTATTTAAATACGTTACCGCCTCTTTCTCTGCCAGTATTTCTCCCTTGCTCAAGTAAAAATCTTCCTTCCATCCGACAATCGTATCATCGGTTCCGCGATATGCTACAAATATCGTTCCATCCCCCAATATAATCTCTATTGCCGCAAACTGAAGCATTTTTTCCAAATCGATCTTATTCACATAATTCCTTACCATCGCGTCACCGAAACGCTCTGTGTCTGCCATCGCCTTCATTACATACGGCGCCAGCCGGATAAAAGACTTGTCTTTTTCCAGTTCTTTGTGTGAATGCTGCAAGAAAAAACGATCTGATAGTTCTCGCACTGTCATGGTCCCTTCCCCGATTTCTGGCGCAATACCATCCAGATTGACATACGTAAGATAACACAATACCAGATTATCTACCTCACAAAATTCACTTTGCTCAAACCTCAAATCGCCTCTCCACAAAAGATAATCTATCATACTCATTGTATTCCCTCCTGTTTCTCCTTTTTACGTTTATTCTGCTACACTTCATACATATATAATTCATGCAGTGCTCTCGTTGCACAGATATATTTTGCCTGCTTGATAAACGCATCTTCCTTTCCGGAATAAATGGCGAATACCTGGTCAAATTCCAGCCCTTTTGCCATATAAAACGTCGTTACCGTAAGTCCTTTTCTAAATCTTGCACTGTCTCTGTCAATATATGACACCTGCCGTCCTTCTTTCTTAAGCACTTTATAGATTTTCTTTGCTTCGCTTTCACGCATCGTAAGAATTGCTGCCGTCTCATATTCACCTTCCTGGACGCACAATTGTTTTAATGCTTCCTTTATGGCTTCCTCTGCCGAAACAAATGTTTTCTCGATTACATTCTTCCCATGCCGTTCAAATAATTCCAAATCTGTAATCCCGGTAATCGCTCCTGCGTACCTTGCAATCTCAATTGTATTGCGATAACTCTTGTTCATCACAATCTTTCGTATATTCCTTCCAAAAATTTCCGGCAAGAATCCAAGCACATCCTGTCTCTCATCGTCGATCGTCTGTGCCTTGTCACCTAAGATTGTCATCTTGCAGGAAAACATATCGTGCAGGATAGCATACTGTAAATACGAATAATCCTGCATTTCATCAATCACCAGATGTTTGATATGCTTATGCTTCTTTTTCCCTAACAGCCGTTGTTTTAAATACAACATTGGAAACACATCTTCATACATCAGACTTCGTTTTTCATATGAACGCTTTGGAAGTTCCGGATATCCGCTCATTTTCATCAGCTGATTGTATATCTGATATAAATCCATTGTCACATACATATTTTTAAATTTATGTTCCAAAAATTCTTTCGCTTCTTCGGACACGTTACGGTTATAGAGGGTCTCGTATTCATCGATAAAATGTTCTAAAATCGCATCCATTCTGGCAAGCAGCGGAATCTCCTGGAATTTAAAATAGAATAACTCAATCAGCTGCTGCTCTGTCCGTTTAATCCCACGGAACTCCACATCAAAAAAATCCATAAGTTCATCTTCCAGAATCGCCAGAAAGCTTTCCATCTGTCCGATAAATTCTTTCGACTGCTTTTCTTTATAGCGCTGCATTTCTCCGGTATCAAAATATTTCAGCCTGCGCTCAATCAAGTCATAACGCTCTTCACAATCATTCACGATACTTTTTAGTTCTTTATATGCAAAAATATCAAAACTCATCTCCTGAATGTTCTCTTCTCCAAGCTCCGGAAGAATATGAGAAATATAATCTGAGAATACACCGTTCGGCGATAAAATGAGCACATTCGAAGACTTCAGATGTTTGCGGTCATGATACAAAAGATAGGCAATCCGATGCAGTGCGACCGAAGTTTTTCCACTTCCCGCCGCTCCCTGGATCACAAGAATCTTATCTTGCGTATTGCGAATGATCGCGTTCTGCTCCTTCTGAATGGTTCGCACGATATTCTTAAGCTGTGTATCACCCTTGCTTCCAAGTTCTTGCTGTAAAATCTCATCATCAATTTTCATATCGCTTTCAAATCCATACACCATCTTGCCATCACGGATTTTGTACTGCCACTTCGACTTGATTTCACCTTCCATCACACCGCCAGGCGCTTCGTAAGCTGCCGGGCCTTTATCATAATCATAAAACAATCCGCTCACAGGCGCACGCCAGTCATAGATAAGCGGTACGCTTCCGCTCTCCTTCGCAAAATTGGCAATCCCTATATAAAATGATTCCGCCTCTTCTTCTTCGTCAAATCTAAAATCTACCCTTCCAAAAAAGGGCTCTTTCAACATCTTCTCAAAGCGATGTTTCAATATCATCTTCTCCTGATTCGCATTCACCTGATTCAATAATGCCTGCTGATTATCGTAATTTTCATACCCGTATTCGTCCATCTCTGCATAATTCTCCCAGAAATAATCGTTCATACTCTCGACTTGTTTTTGTCCTTCGGTAATCACCATATTCAGTTGCTCTATTTTATCTTTCAGTCTTTCTGTCACTTCTTCTAAAAATAAATTTCCATCCATGTTTCGGCTGACTTCCTTCCTGCCAATATAATTGTCACGCAGAAGTTATTATACCCTAAACCTTACTTTTTTCCAAATAAAACATCCCCAAATTTGCTTTTATGATTTCTGTATCTTCATTCTAAAAGGGACCCTGCTAAATCAGAGTCCCCATCTAATCTACAAATCTTTATACATTTGTTTCTTTCTTCCAAACTGCAATCAGCGCCAGGATTGCCACAAGTCCTGCTGCTACAGGAATTTCTGCATTTGCATGGTCTCCTGTTTTTGCTGCTGTTTTTCCTGTCTTGCTTGTTGTATTACCAGCTGTCTTTCTTGTTGCATTACTAGCTGTCTTTCCTGTTGTTTCTGCCTTTTCAATTGCATCATTCAATGCTTCTACTGCCGCATCTATCTCATCCTGGTCTGCCATATCATCTGCCAATACTTCTTTTGCATAAGAAAGCGCTGCTTTCACTGATTTTACAGATTCGTTGCTGTATACACTAAGATCCATTGCGCTAACAGTCTTGATCAATCCTTCCAAGACATCTTTGTTCGGTACTTCTCTCAATCCAAAAATTGCCTGCAGCAATACTCCATATGCTGCGTTGACTTCCTCCTGCGTTGCATCCTCTTTGCCGTATACTTCATCTGCACTTGTAAGGGCAAGCTCAAGATCGGCTACAGAGACGTATTTATCTGATTCTGCCAGGTAACCTTCTCCTTTCGCAATCAGGGCTGCTAATTTTCTCTTATCTGCCAAAATACGTTTCAGTCCGGTCATTGCTGTTTCTAATTCTTCATATGCCTTGTCAATGTCGACTTTCAGTGCATTTTCTCCTGCTCTTAATACTTCATCTGCACTCTTCATGGCTTCTTCTAATACTTTTACACTTTCTTCTGTGTAAAGTTTTTTGTCCAATGCGAGTGCGTTTCGATACAATTGATCCAAATTATCAGTATTTCCACCGATGAATCCTAACAAATGTACTTTTGCAAGAAGTGCATCATACGCTGCGTTTACCTCTTCCTGTGTTGCTGTCACATCTTCGTTCACTTCCACTGCGCTCGCAAAGACTGCGTCAAATGCGTCCTTTACAACTTTTACTAACAATTTGTATTCATCACTTTCCTTTTGACTCTGTGCATATGTAATCAATGCGTCTAAATCGGATTTATCAGATTCTACCGGATCAGGTTCTTCTATCTTATCTCCCGGCATGATGACTTTCGTAAGTCTGCTTTCATCAGTAGTTTCCAGCCATATCTTGCAGTCATCAAAGGAAGTAAGCCCTGTTTCTGTGATTACAACATCTTCTGGCTGCACACATATATCCTCAGAAACTTCCTGCGCCCATGCTCCATCGTCGTTTTGCACTACCAGATATACATTCTCTGCCGCATCAGTCACCTCAATACAAGAACCATCCTCTGTTACTGTTGCTTTGCCAAACATTACATCACTAACATAACGAAGTGTAAATACATCTTCCATCGTAAGCGTCCCTTCTTCAGCTATCGGTGCCGCCGATGCAAAAAGTATATTCGAAAGCTCTAACTGAAATGCCGGTAACACCCCATTCGCAGGCGATTCCAGATCTACCGAATTGTAAGTGTTGGAACCCGTTGCATTTCCTTGCGCATCATAATTTGCCCTTGCCGCAATCGCGCTTTTACTGTTCCATCTATCGTTATATGGTGCACGAAGCCAGTAATGATGCTTATTCTTATCCGGGCCTCCCCAATACTCTCTGTCAATCCGAAGTCCTCCGTTTAAATCATCTGACTTGTTTGAGCCAACTGTAACATAGGTATAATTACGATCCTGTTCTCCATATGCTGCATATAACTTGTCTGTCAGCGCGTACTGCGTCTGATTCTTTATATCGTTTGTATAAATAGTCGTTTCTTTCATAAGACTTTGTTCTGCCTTAGAAAAATATGATTCATCTGTCTCCATGTCTTTCAATTTTGCACGCAGCGCACTTGCACCGTAATGGTTAGAATACACCGTCTGCGGAGCAGTATCATAAGTTCCCCACTCTGCATCAAATGCTTTATCGTTATCCATACTATCTGGATCAAATTTCACCTGAGAAACCAATGGTTTCGTTGCAAATAGCACCAGGTTCTCTCCTTTAGAATCTCTTCCTGCAATCCACCAGGTCTGCGCCTGTCCATTCTCATCCAAACCAAATTTAACCAGCTGTGCCGGCTTATTTTCTGTTGAAGAAACTAAATCATACGCCTGCAGAAGTTGATCTTTTGACGCATAATGCGCTTCATATGTCGGAGGATCTAATTTATCCTCATAGACCGCTTTTGCCTCCTCATCGCTTAGCACACGGTCGTATACACGAATCTCGTCGATATCTCCACGCATGGACATTGGATTGCTTCCGCCGTTTTTATGTCGGCCAATCAATAAATCCGTAACCGCATTTACCTCATTTGTTCCGGCATCTTTCTCACTGTCAAGAACCCCGTTTATATAATACTTAATCTTTCTGTCCACAGAATTATAGACATAAATCACATGCTGCCACTCGTCAAGATTTACCGAAGAATCACTGTAAACGTCCACCCCATTTACATAAGAATCATACCTGTTATCTGCAGTTAGCAAAAGAATACTTCTTCCATTTCCATTTTGCTGAAGCAATACTGTATTTGCATTTTCTCTGTCAAAAGAAGTATCATACTTGTACCAAAGAGAAATAGAATAATTGTTTTCTCCACTGTTAATCACATTTGGAATCTTCATATGTCCTTCCGTTCCATTCTCAAAATGCAGGGCATTTCCCAGATATTCTGCATTTCTGACGGAAACATTATTACCTAAAAGCGTTCCGTTATAAGCGGTATTCCCTTGTATATTGGGAACGGTTGTTCCTTCACAGTCTTCAAAATCATAGTAAGCGATAAGTCCTTCTGTGATATCCGCCCTCTTTGGTGCTGCTTTTGCCGTTTTTACATTCGCCGGAATCATCGTCATAATTAATGCAATTGCCAATCCGAATGAAAAAACACGTCTTGTTAAATTCTTTTTCATCGTACTTTTCCCCTTTCCCGATTTTCATTTATGTCAACATTATATCATATCAGGTCCTAATTGTCTTGAAATTATTATTTTATTCTATTTTTTCTCAGAACACAATTTTACTCCATTTGATATTACTGTACAAAAAAGCAAGTATATATCTTTTTTAGATATTATACTTGCTTTTTCTCATCCTATTTTTACCACCACAATAAGTATACTAATGTCAATGCCAATCCAATTGCCGCCATCATAAGACCAAAGGAAAGACTTGCACCAATCAAGCGATTGGTCTTATGCATTACTTCTTCCCACTCTGCAAAGGTTACGACATAAGATCTTTCAATCGGACGTTTCTTTCGTATCGTACGGTTTAAGACTGCCACACAATTATCAAGCACTGTACCTAATCCACGGGAAAGCTTACTTCCGATCAAGTATACATGGCTCTCTGTGCGGCTCTTATGTGTCGTGCTCCTAAAGAACATCAAAATACCGTCAAGCATATGATCACAGACACGGCTGAAGAATGCCATGACATTTAAAATACTGTTCAAGATCATTCTCGTCACATACATCTGGTCAATCATCTTACAAATCCCTGCCACAACCGTGATTGCTGCTTTCTGCAATACCGGGCGGTAGATCAAATCTTCTACATCTGCCCAGCCTGGCCATACATTTAAGTATGCTCCTTCGCTCTTCTTATCCTTACTCATCAAGAACTTTCTGATAAAGAATATATAAACCAAAGCTCCGATTGTGATAGAAATTGCTGCTCCTTTTAAATTCACAAGACTAAAATAGTGAACTGCATGTTCCAAAGACTCTCCATGCAGAAATTCTTGTGCAAAATCTGCGATCTTATCCATCGTCAGATACGGAAGGAATCCTAACACTACAAGTAATATTGTCGGCACAATAAGTGCAAACATACTCTCCGCATTCATATACTTCTTCTTCCCATCAAATTCTTTCTGTCTTGTAGGATGTCTATCCACAAACACTGCTACGAATAACTTCGTCATATAAGCAATCGTCATTCCTCCTGTCAGAAGGAAAATCCATTCAATAACATGAATACTAAGCGCTGGTTCTCCATGTGCACCAAGCTCTGCCGCATATTCCACGATACTCTCATGCAAAAGTGTCTTGCTGACATAACCGCTCCACCCTGGAATACCGCCAATGCTCAATGCTCCCATAAGAAACATTCCTTTTAATAATGGCTTATTACGTCCAAACCCACGAATGTCATTTAAGTTCAGTGCATGTAAATTCATATATACCACACCGGCTGCCATAAAGAGTACGAGCTTGATCATAGAATGATTTACCATATGCAGGATCGTTCCCCGAACTGCCAATGTCCCATGAACCCCTAAAAGTTCCATCATTCCAACACCGACAAGGATAAATCCAATCTGCGACATAGAAGAACATGCCAGCGTTCTCTTTAAATCCACGGAAAATACTGCCAGTAATGCTCCGCCAAACATGGTAATTACACCAAGATATAATACCAGCGTACCCCATTTCGGATCATGACGGAAAATCTCTGCTGAGACAACAAGTACGCCATACACACCTGTCTTCGTTAAAATACCTGAAAGCAGCGCACTTGCCGGAGCCGGAGCCACCGGATGGGCTTTTGGGAGCCAGATATGCAGCGGGAACATACCAGCTTTGGCGCCAAAGCCAAATAGCATGCAGCCTCCCGCGATATAAATCTGAGTCTGTTTTTCTCCCCAAACTGCTTTTACCGCATCATAAAGTTCTGACATACGCAATGTTCCTGTTGCATTATACAGCAAGAACAATCCCATCAGCATCACAAGACCACCGATTACGGCAATCGCAAGGTAAATTTCCCCCGCCTTCATTGCCGCCGGTTTTTCATCATGAACAACCCACACATACGAAGTCAGCGACATAATTTCAAAGAAAATGAATGTCGTATAGAAGTCCCCTGATAGGAACACACCTACCGTTGCCCCCAACGTTAAAAGGAAAAAGAAATAATAACGATTGCGGTTACGATAATGTGAAAAATATTCTCTGGAAAAGATTCCCGTCATCATCCACATGAATGCTGCAATACCTCCATACAGCAGACGGAATCCATCCATCTTAAGATACAAACCCTGCATACAGAAGCCTTGCCAGAAAAATTCCATACTTCCAATACGCATACAAGTCATTGCTGCCCAGATAATCAAGGCGAATTCTACAATCACAGAAAGCTGGAGCACCCTGTCGCGCACTCTCTTATTCACTCTTCCCGTAAGGTAGCAGAGAAAAGCTGCCGCAAACGGGAACCAAACTGCATGAAACAATTCAAAATTACCAGACATAACTTTTCTCCTTTCTAAATAATTCCATTTGCCACTTTCTGGAAAATTTCCATAAGAGGCTGTGAATATAATCCAATAGCAATAATTGCAATCATAAACAAAAGTAATGGAAGCTTCATCTCCCAGTTCGGGTCTTTTACGCCTTCGTTTGCTTTTGCATTATAACCTTTATCCGGGAACCATGCACGGATCGCAACCGTCATAATGTAAACCGCTGTCATAAGCGCCGAATACAAAAGTACGCCTACTGCCACATACGCATACGGGAATTCTGCTCCCGTTTCCATTGCGGCTGCCGCGATATTCCACTTGCTGATAAATCCGGCAAACAACGGAATTCCGATCAACGATAAACCACATATAGTAAATGTTGTAAATACAAACGGCATCTTTCTTCCAAGACCATTTAATTCATCAATATATTCCTTATTGCTTTGATGCAATACTGCACCGGCACTAAAGAATGCACCAATCTTCATAATTGCATGAATAACTAAATGACTGATACCTGCAAAGAGACCAAGCGGGCTCATCATGGTCACGCCAAGTAAAATGTAAGACAAGTTACTAATTGTTGAAAAAGCAAGCCTTCTTTTAAAGTGTGTCTCTTTTACCGCCATCGTCGAGCCATAGATAACACTTATCATAGCAATACTTATCACTGCAAAGTGCGCCCATGTACCCCGGATAAAATCTGCACCAAAGCAAAAATAGGTCAAACGCATGATTGCAAATGCACCAGATTTTACAACTGCTACCGCATGGAGAAGAGCCGTAACCGGTGTTGGTGCAACAGAAGCTTTCGGCAGCCATCCCTGAAATGGGAAAATTGCCGCTTTTACACCAAATCCCCAGAATGCCATCAAATATACAAACAACATCACCTGGACATTCTCACCGATTTTGCCAAGATCCAATACTCCTCCTAATACAAAATCCGTTGTATTTCCGTACACGATAACAAATATCAGCGAAATAAACGCAAATGCTGCACCGCCGATAGAATAGTAAAGATAGGTACGGCTGGCACGAATCGCTTTCTTCGTCATCGGATGCATAACCAGATATACGGATACTAATGTCAAAAGCTCATAGAAAAGATACATCGTAACAAGATTTTTCGCCATGGCAATCCCCATTGTCACACCATAAGTCATCGTATAGAAAGCAAAAAAGCTTGTCGTACGCTCTTCGTGACGCATATATTCAAATGCATACAACGTCGCAAGCGGCCATAAAATTGCAATCAAACAAGTAAATACACTCCCAAGTCCGTCAAGACGCAGTGCAAAATCTAAATTACCGGTAAGATGGAACAACGTAAATCCATCTTCTGGATTATTAAACACACATATCAAAGCCAAGGCTGAAGTAATCAGCACTATGATTTCCAATAAAATATTTCTCTTTTTGTCTGGCAGACGCAAAAGAGGCATGAATGCTCCTCCCAAAATCGGAAGTACCACCGGGAGAACTAAAAATACATTACTCATCTTGCTCCTCCCTCCTTATAATATCCCTGCTGCAATATTCTGCAGGAAATTAATAAATGGTTCCGGAAACATACCAAACAAGACAGCTGCCGCCGTATATAGGATCAATGGTACCGTCATACAAAGCGACGGTTCCTTTTTCTCTATATTCTTATAGTCAAAATCCTGCCCCGGGAAAAATGCCTGAATGGAAATCGGCAGCAAATATCCTGCTGTCAGCATGGCACTTAATAACAGTACCACCGGTCCGATCCATGAGAGCGCACTCATTCCGGTTTCCAATGAACCCATTGCAAGATACCATTTGCTCACGAATCCACTTGTAGGCGGAATTCCAACCAGCGTAATCGATACCAGTGTAAAACACCACATCGTAATTGGCATCTGTTTTCCAATGCCGCGAAGTTCTTTCACGGTTGTCTTTCCGGTCTTATAGATAACAACACCGGCAACAAGGAACAGACAATTCTTTACCACACTATGGAATACAAAATGTGCAAGTCCGCCTGTCATGCCGCTTATATTCATCACGGAAAGTCCAAACAAAATATAGGAGACCTGGCTCACTGTAGAATATGCCAGTCTCTTTTTCAATATCTGCTCTTTGAATGCCATCATAGATCCCATGAAAACAGTAATCAATGTAAGGATCATCCATGCATACTGCACCCATGTACCTTGAACAAAGTCTGCACCTACAGTATAAAAGATTACTCTTATGATCGCCAAAACGCCTGCTTTTGTAATAATACCGGAAAGTACGGCACTCGCCGGCGCCGGCGCAACCGGATGAGCAGTCGGAAGCCAGCCATGCATCGGAAACATACCCGCTTTCGTACCAAATCCTACAATCAAAAGGAATAACACCAGAAGCGTCATAGAGACAGTTCCTGTATAACCTTCCATGGAAAGCAGATAACCACCTTCTTCAAAAAATCTTCCTGCACCGTGCGCATACAGATAAAAAATACCAAACAACGCAGCAAATGCTCCTGCCACGGAGTAAAATAAGTACTTAAGACCTGCCATCACTGCCTCGTGACTCTGATTGTGAAGTACCATCGGCAAGGATGTCAATGTCATAAGTTCAAAGAACAAATATAATGTAATGAGATTTCCTGCATGATCCAAAGCGACCAGCACACCCATTACAATCAGATAAAATCCAAAATAACGGTCCTCGTTATTCTCATGTTTCATATACTCAAACGCAAACACACCGCCAAGTGTCCATGCCGCTACTGTCATCCCTGCAAATAACCGTGTCAGAGAATCCATTTTTACACGAAGCTCTAATCCTTCGGTAAACTGCCATAAGACAAATTCGTAATCGCCAACCAGCATAAGACGTATTACCAGCGCAGATGTGACTGCCATAACTGCAAAAATAAAAACGCATTTTACCGTTCTGTTTGCAATCTTTCCCTGAAGGAAAAGCAACAGAAGCCCTGCCAGTATCGGAAGTAAAATTGCGATTCCGAGTATCATTTGTATATTCATCTTTTCCCCCTCCTTCTATGCAAACATATGAATTCCCTGTTCGATCAAATCGGTGATCGGCTGTGACATAAGCCCTAACACAAAGTTTAAAATTACCAGACAAAGCAATGCCAAGGCTGCTCCCATTTTCGGTCGAATATGGATTCCATGAAATTCTTCCGGTTCATTTACCGGCGTATAAATACGGATAACGGTATGCAGAAAATAAACTGCATTGAGTACCGTACTGATTGCAAGCACAATCAATGTACTAAGCGTCTTTATATCTCCTACTTCTACTGCTGCCGTTGCAAATAGCATCTTTGCGATAAATCCTGCCAGCATCGGAATACCTACCATAGAAAGACTTCCGATAAGGAACGATGCTCCCGCAAGCGGATTACGAAATGCCGCACCCTGAAGATATGGGAATAAACGTTTTCGTCCGGATACTTCATTTAATCCTTTCGCTGATAAGAACAAAAGTGACTTTGTCACCGCATGAGTCAAAATATGGAAAACTGCCGCGATCATACCGGCCTCAATACCAAGACCGATTCCCATATAGATATAGCCAATCTGGGCAACCGAAGAATATGCGATCATCCGATAGATATCTTTTGCCATAATCGCGCTGATCGAACCCATGATCATTCCAATCAATCCGAATATAAACAATACATTGACAATTTTACTCGTCACCACATTATCAAATCCGATCACTCGATAGAAAATTTTGATCAACAAAATAATATAACTTTTTGATACAAGACCGGACAAAATCGCACTGCTTGATGCTGTGGAATATCCATAGGCATCCGGCATCCATGAATGGAATGGATACAAACCACTCTTAATTGCCAGACCAACTGTAATAAAACTTATAATCACCAGTATCGGTACTTCATAAGCCCCTCTCCCAATCAACTCTGTCAACGCAAGGTGGGCGTTTTGCATCAGCAAATGTCCGGTAATATCATAAAGCATGGCAAGCCCGATCAAAAACAGACCGGAACCGATAAGGCTCATAACCATATAACGCGTTGCAGCCACCATCGAGCGTCCGTTTCCTCGAATCAAGATCATACCGCAAGCTGCAATTGTATTGATTTCTACAAATACATAACTTGTAAACAAATCATTCGTATAAATGATCGCTAACATAGAACTCAACAACAAATCTACCAAAATAAAGAATAAATTTACTTTTTCTGCTTCTACATCATGAAAAATCAAATCAATTCCACCAAGCAAAGAGAATAAAGTAACCAGTGAAAACACCGTTGCCAGCAAAGCTTCCAGAACCCCTACACGGATTTCATTCCCCCAAGGAGCCGGAAATTTTCCCATCGTATAGATAAAACTGCTTCCGGTTGACATGGTATACATAAGTGTTATGACTGACATAACTGCTACCAGTGTTATGACCGTAAGCGTTACTCTTTTTGCCTGTTTTCCCTTCATCGGCGTAGAGACGATTCCCGCAACCATACAAAGAACAATGGAAAAACAAGGAAAATTCTGTACAAAATCCATTACAGCGCCTCCTTCTGCATCCTCATCAGAATCTCATCAAGATCCAATGAATGATACCTTCTATACAAACGTACCGTAAGTCCAAGCATCAATGCCGTTACACTGACAGATACTACGATACCAGTAAGCACAAGGCCACTTGGAATCGGGTTGATATATTTTGTTTTGTCAGTCACACCATTTACAATAATTGGAGCCAGACGTCCCTCGATGTATCCCATACTTGCAAGGAACAGATACACAGCCGTGTCCATAATATTCAATCCGATAATCTTTTTGATCATATTTTTGTGAAGTAAAAGTGTGGTAAATCCTATACCAAACAGAATAACTGCTGCTACTTCTTCGATATTTACAAGTAAATTTGGTCCCATACTACATACCTCCTCTTCGGAACAATGCAAAAAACGCATACATGGTACATGCAACTTCCAGACCGACAAAAATATTGATTGGAAGAATCATACCGCTGCTTAAGATGTTTCCTGGTGTTCCAAGCGGAATAATATTCTTAAGCATATTTGCTCCTGTATAGAAATAGTAAATCATCGTTATACTATATAAAGACAACGCTCCCACTTTCACAATATCGTATGTCTTCTCACTGAAGAACTTCTGTGTCTTGTGGAATCCAAATGTTGTTACATACAGAATAAGTCCTGCTCCAATGGTTGCTCCTCCTGAGAATCCGCCTCCCGGAGAGAGATGTCCGTTTAATATAATATAGAAACCAAACAGAAAAATAACCGGCACGACAAGACGTGTCACTCTCTGCAAAATCGCATCCGGTTTCGGCTCATATTTCCAGTCTGTCTCTTTCGTATTTTCAATCTCCTCCTCGCTTTTACGAAGCAAGATAATCACGCAGGTAGCCGCAATGAAAAGTACACAGGTCTCACCAAACGTATCGAAACCACGATAACTTAAAATCATACCTGTGACGGTATTCACAACTCCTGTTTCTTCCATACCCTTTTCCAAATATCGCTCAGCGACTTCGTTATTATTCGGTCCGTCTGTCGTACCAAGAACCGGCATATGGGAAACTGTCAGTAAAAGAACTGCGATCAGAAGCAGACAAAGTGCGACCGAACTCAACTTATAAACAATTCGGAATGCTTTCATCTCCTTGTTTCTTCCAAAGTCATCCACATACTGTGCTACCTTCTTCTCATCAAGCTGATCCGGATTATAAACAGAATCCCCTTTCACCTCTGTCTCCCTTAAGGGCTTCATTTCCATTTTTCCTTTGAAAGGATCTTTCTCTCCGTTTACCCACTTTGTCAGACGGTTCCAAAAGCTATCGTCATAATTATCCTTGATCTTGCTCATCTTCTCCGCCTCCTTTTTCTGAAAGTAATTTAATCTTACGTAATGTTACAAAAAATAAAATACTGCTGACTCCTGCTCCTACGGCTGCCTCTGTGATGGCCAAATCAGGCGATTCTAAAAGAAACCAAATTACAGACATAACAAGGCTGTATGACATAAATACAATTACGGAAATCAACGGATTTTTAATAAGACTCGCTGATATCGCGCATAAAATCAAAAATATCAGCAGAATAACTTTAAACACTTCCATCTTCTTCCACCTCGCATTCTTCATGAAGCTTTTCATTCGTCAGTATTTCCATCTGTCCGATCATATGAGAAGATACCGGACCTGCAAGCCAGAAAAAGACAATGATAAGCGCTAATTTTAATGTTCCAAGATTAAAACCGCTTAAAATCATCAGCCCAAATATAATAAACAAAATTCCAAGAGAATCTCCCATGGCTGATGAATGCATTCTATTTAATACATAATGAAAACGGAATACACCAAAAACTGCCACCGCAAGCGTCAGCAGACCAATAATAATAAAGATTCCGCCAATAACCAGTTGTACCCAAGCCATCTTATTGTTCCTCCTCTTTTTGTTCTTTCCTGTCTGCTTCTGGCTCTCCTTTTTTCAAACTCTGTGATTTGAGTTTCCGTTCCTGATAAGCTCCCTCATAAATCTTTGTAAGAACTACAACTGCAAGGAAACTAATCATGGCATAGATAAGACAGACATCAAACAAATAACTTTCTCTCATATAAAGTGCCAAGATTGCAATTTCTACGATTGTCATCGTACCGATCATATTGATGGCTACAATTCTGTCTGCAAGCCTTGGTCCAAGCACCGCACGAATCAGACAGAGGATGATCAAACCACCGATCACAATCATGCATGCCAATAAAAACCCATGATAAATCATCTCATACATCCTATTCCACTGCCTCCATCTTCTCTAATAACTCTGCAAAAACCGAATTCTCTATTCCTTCTGCAAATTCCTTGTCCAGACAATGCACGGCAAATTCATTTCCTTCCAATGCCACCGTAATGGTTCCCGGCGTCAATGTAATAGAATTTGCCAAAATTACCCTCGCTGTCTCTGTTTTAAGGTTTGAAGTAAAATGCACGATCTGTGGTTCCACCTGGTATTTGGGCGTCATAATAAAATGCAGTACCTGACGATTCGCTTTGAGAACTTCGATAATCAATATCAATATGTACTGAAACATCAAAGGAAGCTTCTTCATTACTGCAATATCCCTATGTAAACTGTAATTCATGAATTTACTGCAGAATGCAAATAATACGCTGCATACAATTACGCCTAACACCAAAATTTCCAATGTGATTTTGCCATTGAAAATAATCCAAAGCACCAGAAATGCTAGATACATAGCCTAACCCCTCCTTCATTCATTTGTAACACAATTAATGCTTCATACAGTTTACTCTTTTTCTTTTCAGAAAGCAACTATTTCCTTATAAAAATAAAGAATGTGCTTCGCACATTCTTGCGCCTGTGGCGG
>OFGQ01000169.1_pt1 | contig 58446 bp, 60 predicted proteins | sample 1521791 | NCBI WGS metagenome assembly OFGQ01 (sample SAMEA3504116, study PRJEB24116) | mouse gut metagenome | biome: mouse gut; feature: mouse-associated habitat; material: faeces | place: Denmark | collected 2011 | reverse complement strand
CGTTTCATGTAAAATGGAAATTAAGGAGTACAGTTTATGCGACATAATTATAAATATATAGAAAAAATTATAAAAATAAATAAAATGAATATTGCGGCATATCTTTTCATAGGCATAACCAATGCCTTTTTGCTGAATTATAAAGTTCGGATTTTTCAGGAGCTGATCGATGATTTTACAAGCGGAGAAATATTGCTGACGGCCATATTGTTTTACGGTTTTATATTAATGCTGCACAGCATCTTATGTTATGTCGATGAATATCCCAGCAATAAACTGAAGCATAGCATTTATTTGCAGTATAAACTTTTCGCGCTGGAAAAAATATCGAATATTAACTATAAGGAATATCAGGATATCGGAACGGGAAAATTAGTCCAAAGGATTGAAAACGGCGCATTGGCCGGCAGGGATATTCTATATAATTTTTGGTTTCGGCTTATCCGGGAATTGATTCCGACTGCAGGGTTCAGCTTATTTTACATATGGCAGATATATCCGAGAATAACGATTGTGATTGCGATAGGATATTTATTTGTCTTTCTTGTTACAAAGATTCTGATAAAGTTCTTGTACCAAATCAAAGAAAAAATAATGGGACATGAGGAGCTGCTGAATCACTATTTAATAAGAGGTTTCATGGAAATGGTCGTATTCCGTGTGGAACGCCAATTCGCAAAAGAAATAACAAAGGCAGAATGCGCGAAAGATAAGATAGTCAAAGCGAAAGTGAAAATGGCCTTGATCCATGAAGCTTTTTTTACTATATTTGCTTTGCTGGTAGGGATATTAAACGTTATTATTTTGATCTATGCGTGGTATAGCAGGGATATTTCGGTGGGTACATTGGTCGCACTGATCAGCCTGATGAACAACGCGTACAACCCTATCGCTATTTTTAATGTGCTTTATGTACAGTATAAACTGGATAAGGCGGCATATGACCGGTTTGCAGCATTTCTGGATCTTCCGGCAGACAGCCAGCTAATGCAGGGCAAAAAGATCGACAGATTCCATGGACGGATCGAAATAAAAAATTTATCGTTTTCATATGGGGAAAGAAATATATTTGAAAATATCAATTTGCGCATAGGCCAAGGGGAAAAAGTGGTACTCGTGGGCGAAAGCGGTTCGGGAAAATCGACATTAATTAAAATAATCTCAGGATTCCTGAAGTATGACAGGGGAAGCGTATTCATAGACGATAATGAACTGAAAGACTGCTGCTTAAACGATTTCTATGAATATATGAGCTATGTGAATCAGGATTCTTCTGTATTTGACGGTACTTTGCGCGAAAATCTGGTGTTTGACGGTGTAACGGACGATACGGAGATTATGGAAGTGTTGGAAAAAATGCAGCTGGGGCCGCTGGTCAATGTGCTGCCGGATGGATTGGATACCATGATAGGGGAAAGGGGAACGAAACTGTCTGGCGGCGAAAAACAGAGAATCGTATTGGCGCGAATTCTATTGCGGCAAAGAAGCCTGATTATTTTAGACGAAGCGACATCCGCGCTGGACAATATTACGGAAGAGAAAGTGCTGGGAGAGATGCTGGAAGCAACAGGAAACGGGTGTACTGTCATTGCGATTGCACATAAAATGAGAGCGATTACGCAATTTGACAAAATTATTGTTTTTAAGGAAGGCAGCATTATTGCACAGGGTAAATTGAATGAACTGATGTCGAATTGCCCTTATTTTGTGGAATTATATAATTCGCGGTACTGAGGGAGCAGCCACCGAATTTCTGTAGACCTCCAAACTGATGTAAGATAAGATTACTCAGTCTGGAGGTTTTATTTTGGCATTTCATGCTTTTATTATGTCTGAATATTTATATTATTCTTAATAATCATAATTATTTTATGAACTTAAGATGTAAGAAAGATGAATTATAGATGGTTTATTATTGACCGCAATAGGATATAGAATTTTTATATCTGGAGGTAGAATATGTCGAATAAAGAAGTTGGAGGAAGGATACGGGAACTGCGGGAAATTCAAAATTATACGAGAGAGGGATTGGCAGAAAAAATTGATATTTCAGCAAAATTTTTATATGAAATAGAAATGGGGAAAAAAGGATTCTCAGCAGATATTTTGTGCAGAATATCAAGAGCGCTTTTGGTAAGCTGCGATTACATTATGCTTGGAGAGGAGCCGGGAGGACATAGCAAAGAAAAAATTATTTGTGTGCTGGAGAAGCTGGAACCCAAACAAACCAGCAGGATACAAGATATATTGAAAATATTATATGAAATGTGCGATGTCATCTAGATTGACGGAACAGAAAGGAAAGGAATATGAAGAAATTAAATGTCAGCGAACCACTAATTACATCCAGCCCGACAATTGCCGCGCTTTTTGCCGTGATATCCCGCCAGGATTTTGCGGATCATTGGGTGGCCAATAATTTTAACAATCTATTGTTTATACGAAATGATTATGAAAACAGATGCATTTTTATGGAGGATCAGCCAAGCAATAGGGAAACTATATTTTCCGAGCTGAATTTTTTCAGATACAACAGAATTAAGTATGATGTGGTGAATTATTTAAGCGATAATATATTGGAGTTTTTATGCAGATCTATAGATAACCAATATTATATCCGGGTGGCGGTGGATAATTTCTATATATCGGCAAATAAAAAGGCATACAACAAAAATCATCATTTACATCCATTATTTATATATGGTTACGATAATGAGAAAAAAGAGTTTTTGGCGGGCGAATTTTTTAACCAGAAAAAATTTGATTATTATTCCATCCCGTTTGACGAGGTTAAAGAAGCATACTGCCATTCCGAATATCCAAAGGATGAAACGGAGGAATACCTGGAAAATATTATTTTGCTGAAATTAGATGACGCTTATGTGCCGGAACCGATTCAATTGGAAAAAATAGTGGAGGAGACAAAAAGCTATCTATGCGGAAAGGATGCATCAAATAAATATAAATACCGCAGGCGCAAGAGAGACAGCTTGTATTATTTCGGGATAGAATGCTATGGGCAGTTTATGGATGACATTGTTCAGAGGCGCGTGGATACGCGGTCAGCCCATGTCATTTTAGACAGGATCAGGATTCTTGCATATAAACTGGATATTCTGCATCGACATGGAAAAATGGACAAGGATGACTTTGGGAATTTAAATAAAGAAGTCCTGGAATTAGAGGCAGAAGCATTAAAAAATAGAAACTTATTGCTGAAAATGCTGTTGAAACATGGCGGTGCAGACTATTCGGACCAGGAGGCGGAAGCATTAAAAGAAAAATATGAATCTTTGAGAGAAAAGGAAAAACAATATTTGGGAAATTTTGTGGATGTGATACTGTCAAACTCCCGCATTGGCTGAATGCCACACCAAACAAGGTGCAAAGTCTATTGGATGATCAAGACTTTGCACCTTTATAAATCAGGACATAAAAAGAGCGCGAGACGGGACTCGAACCCGCGGCCTCGACCTTGGCAAGGTCGCGCTCCACCAACTGAGCCACTCGCGCATTGCTGATATTTGTTGCATCAACATTTGTTATTTTACATACATCTTATGGATTTGTCAACTATTATTTTTCGGCAAATACGGAAATCTGTCACTCGGCTTTGCTGATGGCGACTGTCAGCGTTCCGTTTTCCGCAGAGGAATCAATGCGGATGGGATAATCGTAAGGGTTTTTAAAGCGCAGATCCTTCACGCCCTCCACGATGGCCGAATCCAATCCCTTTGGCACATAGTCCACAGCAAGGGAATGGGCGTATCGTTCTGTGGCTGGAATAGAGGAAAGTGTCATAGCCACATATAAGGTAGAAGACACCTGGCAGATTCCCCCGCCGACGCTGGAAACGACTCTGCCCGATGCAAAGGAAGGCGCTACGACATATCCGTTTTCGGTTGTCCGCGACATAATCGAATTGCTGAAGGAAAAGGATGTTCCGGGCTGGACAACAATGCCGTTGATCCGCTGGGCGGCCAGTTCTACGTTGGTTGCCCGGTCTTCTTCCGTGTTGTACTGGGTGGAAAAAGAGGCGATTTCACCGGCATTGCGGGAGGGGTATCCCGCTGTCCGACCTTCGGCTTTTCCTGATTGTATATAGTGGTAATAATAAGCGCTCAGATCCTTGGTGCCGTAAACAGGCAGCAGATCCAGATTATTTTTCATATAGGAGCGTACATCAAAGTCAGCTTTTCCCATGCGCCCTTCTTTCATGCCGGAGCAGATAAAATGTTCCAGCAGCTTTTCCTCATCGAAGCCGATCGTCTGCTGTACGTCCTGATAAGTATTATAATAATATTCGGCATCGAAAACCGGCGAATAATCTATATTGCCGGAAGATGATGCGGCTGCTTGTGCTGCGGTGCCGGACAGGCAGCACAGGCATAAAACCAATGCGGCTGTTTTTTTCCATTTGTTCATGAATCTTTTGTACCCTTCTGTTTCCCGTTTGTTATATGTGCAACCTTATACAGAGTAACATATACTATGAAAATTTACCAGATAAAAAAAGCAGAAATTGGCTGTTAAAGAAAAATTAAGAAAATCTTAAAGCGGTCTACATTGACCCTGTTTTCTGGGATTGCTATGATGCAGAGGGTTATCAATGGATGGAAAGTCCGTCAAGGAGGTTGGGTACCTATGAAAAATGGCCAGCTCATGGAAAAACAGGAAACGAATTGGTTCAGGGGCGCTGCGGCAATTATGGTGGTTTTATCCCATTATGCGGAGTGGTGGTCGTGGTTTGTTCCGCTGGAAGGAAATGCAGAAGTTTTCCGGCAGGCGCTGACAAAGCTCGGCGTGTACGGCGTGGATATTTTCTTCCTGTTTTCGGGATATGCCATGGTAAAATCTTTAGGCAGGGAAAGGATGCATGGGGCATTTATATGGAAAAGGATAAAAAATGTTTATTTTCCATACTTTGTGGTTGTGGGGGCTATCGAACTGCTTGAGGGGGGATTTGTTTCTGTACAGGACTTTTTGCATTTTGCCATTGGTTATGATTATTGGTATATGTTTGTTTTGTTTATTTTTTATATAGGATTTATTGTTGTTTATACGGTAATGGGCGGCAAAACGCCGAGAGTTGTTGTATTTTCCATTTTTACTTATATTTTTTCCCGGATTCTTTACCAGAGAGGGATGCAGGATTTTTGGTACGTATCGAATATTGCCTTTGCTTTAGGAGTAGCGGCGGGCGAATATGAAGATTGGATCAAAAAGGCAGTGGATAGAATATGGGTTCCTCTGGCGCTGGCTCTGGCTGTAGGGATGGGCTTTGCAGCAAAAGGGGGGCTGGAGAGAGGCGCTAATACTGGCGATTCGGAAGAATACCAGCTGTGGTTCCAGATCGGAGCGACAGTGGTATGGATTTTGCTTGTGCTTGTCCTAACTTCAAAGTGCAGGATAAAAGAGAAAGTGTTCGCTTTTCTTGGCAGACACTCGTTGTATATTTATCTGACTCATACCTATATTTTTATGTGGTGCGCGAACTATCTGGAATGGGATATTGCATGGAGGTTTGCGGCCAGTGCTCTGGCCACCATTGCGGTTTCTTTTCTGTGTAGCGTTTTCGTCAGGGGAGTGGAAATGTTAATTCCCGGGAAAAAATTCCGGGGAAATTAATTTCGGGGGAAGAATTTCTGGGGAAAGAATTTCCCGGGAAATTAATTTCCCTGGGAAAGATTTTGTGCTATAATTTATCCCATAGAGTGTCAGGAAAGGTATGGGAGAATGGAAAAAGCTTATGAGCTGGAATTTTCCGGGGAAAAATCGGGAAGCTTGTATGTCAATTGCTGCGGCTGCGCGAAAACAGAACCATTACATAGTTTTGGCCCGGCTTGGAAGCCTCATTATCTGATTCATTATATTTTGAGCGGAAAAGGGAAATTTATGATCGGAGGCAGGACATATCCGCTGGAAGCGGGGGACGGTTTTTTGATCCTGCCGGAGGAGCTGGCTTTTTACCAGGCAGATGAAAAAGAGCCATGGACATATGTATGGGTGGGTTTCAGCGGGACAAAGGCGCAGGAATATATGAAAGCGATCGGGCTTTCGATTGACCGCCCGGTATTCGCCTCCCTGCGGTCGGAAGAACTATACCAAGCAGTAAAAGATATGATGGAGCATAATACGTACGGAATTGCCAATGAGTTGCGCCGGACAGGGCAGCTTTCCCTTTTTCTTTCCATTATTGCCGAGGGCGGGCCGGTAAAAGAGAAAAACCAGGGCGATTGGGCAAATACTTACGTCAATAAAGCGGTGGAGTTTATTCAGGGCAATTACTGCAACCCGATCAAAGTGACGGATGTGGCGGATTATGTCTGCATTAACCGCAGCTACTTATATACCTTATTTCAGAACTCTTTGGGAATGTCCCCTCAGCAGTTTCTTATGACTTTTCGGATTACGAAAGCGGCAGAGCTGCTGCAGCACACAGCCCTGTCGGTGGAAAGTATCGCTATTTCCTGCGGATATCAGGATCCTCTCGTTTTTACAAAAGCATTCCGTCAGATGAAGGGAATTTCTCCTTCTGCCTACCGGAAAGAGATGAAAACGGGGGAAGCGAGGAAAAATAAGAAACATTTGGAACAGGTGGAGGAATTGATCAGCAGGGTTACGTGAAAACGGCATGGGCAGGCCGCTGCCAGTCAACATTTTGACAGCTAATGGCAACAATGGGTCATGGAATTCCAGGCTGGAGCCATTATAATTAAAAATAACAAAAACATGGGTGTCCGTTAGAGAGCGGACAGAAAGGGATGGGTTATGGCAGAGAAAACAGCAGTAGAAATGAAGGAAACGATTCTGAAAAAGTTTGCGGAGGTATTCGGAGAAGAAGGGGCAAAGGCATATTTTGCGCCGGGCCGCGTGAATATGATCGGCGAGCATACCGATTATAACGGCGGACATGTATTTCCCTGCGCGCTGACGATCGGCACTTATGGGGTGGCGAGAAAAAGAGAGGATAGGAAGCTGCGCTTTTATTCCATGAACTTCGATCATCTGGGAGTGATCGAGTCCAGCCTTGACGATTTGAAACCGGCGAAAGAAGCGGGATGGACGAATTATCCAAAGGGAGTTATGTGGGCATTCGAAGAAAGAGGCTATAAGATTCCTTGCGGCATGGATCTGTTGTTAAATGGAAATATTCCCAATGGATCAGGGCTTTCTTCTTCCGCATCGGTAGAAGTGCTGACCGGGTTTATTTTGAGGGATTTCTTTGGGTTTGATGTAAGCAATCAGGATCTGGCGCTGATCGGACAATATTCGGAAAATAATTTTAATGGGGTGAACTGCGGTATTATGGATCAGTTCGCGATCGCTATGGGCAAAGAAGGGCATGCTATTTTCCTGGATACGGCGGATCTGTCTTTTGAATATGCGCCGATTAAGCTGGAAAATGCGAAGATCGTGATCGCATGCAGCAATAAAAAACGCGGGCTTGGCGATTCCAAGTATAACGAGAGAAGGAGCGAGTGCGAAACGGCTCTTGCCGAGCTTCAGGCAGTCGTTGGAATCAACGGTCTGGGAGACTTGAGCGAGGAGCAGTTCGAGACATATAAATCCGCAATTAAAGACGAAACGCGTGTAAGAAGGGCAAAACATGCGGTATATGAGAACCAGAGGACGATAAAGGCAGTAGAGGCATTGAAAAATAATGATGTGGAGCTGTTCGGAAAGCTGATGAATGCTTCCCATACATCGCTTCAGTATGATTATGAAGTAACAGGCGTGGAACTGGATACGCTGGTAGAGGAAGCATGGAAAGTGGAAGGCGTGATCGGCTCCAGAATGACAGGGGCGGGTTTCGGCGGCTGTACGGTAAGCATTGTGAAAACGGACGCGATCGATTCCTTCATTGAGAAAGTCGGCAAAGCATATAAGGAAAAAATCGGATATGCCGCAGATTTTTATGTGGTAGAGATCGGAGACGGCCCTGTCGTGCTGTAAGAGCGGCGGCAGACGGACAGGAAGAAAGGAGAGGCTGGGGAAATGGCGCAGCAGATAGGGCAGGATATAAAAAGGCTGGCAGCATACGGGCTGGAAACGGGTCTGATTGAAAAAGAGGATAAGATTTATACGATCAACAGGCTGCTGGAGCTTTTTGAGCTGGACGAATTGGAAGATGAGGGCGAAGAAATTTCCATGGAAGGAGAGATTTCCATGGGAGCAGAGGAACTGGAGGAAACGCTCGGCCGGATGATGGATTATGCCGTCGAAAAGGGCATTATGAAGGAGGACGGCATTGTTTACAGAGACTTGTTCGATACGAAAATCATGAGCATGTTGGTGCCAAGGCCGAGCGAGGTGATCCGCAGGTTCCGGCTTCTGTATGCAGAAAGCCCGGAGAAAGCGACGGATTTTTATTATAAGTTCAGCCAGGATACAGATTATATTCGGAGATACCGGATTAAGAAGGATCAGAAATGGACGGCGGATACACAGTACGGGGAGCTGGATATTACGATTAATCTGTCGAAGCCGGAGAAGGATCCGAAAGCGATCGCGGCGGCTAAGAACGCAAAGCAGGGCGGCTATCCCAAATGCCTGTTATGTGTGGAAAATGAAGGATATGCCGGGCGCGTGAACCATCCGGCAAGGCAGAACCATAGGGTGATCCCGGTAGAAATCAACGGGTCGAAATGGGGATTCCAGTATTCGCCGTATGTATATTATAACGAACATTGCATCGTGTTCAATTCGGAACACATTCCGATGAAGATCGAGCATGATACCTTTTGCAAATTATTTGATTTTGTAAAGCAGTTTCCTCATTATTTTGTGGGATCCAACGCGGATTTGCCTATTGTGGGAGGCTCTATCCTGAGCCATGACCATTTCCAGGGCGGGCATTATGAATTTGCCATGGCGAAAGCGGAAGTGGAAAAGGCTTTTACGGTAAAAGGGTTCGAGGATGTGGAAGCTGGAATTGTCAAATGGCCGATGTCGGTAATCCGTATTGCATCGGAAGACAGCGGGAGGCTGATCGCTTTGGCGGATAAGATATTGGAGAAATGGCGCGGATATACGGATGAGGATGCGTTTATTTATGCTTATACGGATGGGGAACCCCATAATACGATTACGCCTATTGCGAGGAAGCGCGGGGATAAGTATGAGCTGGATCTGGTGCTGCGCAATAACATTACGACGGAGGAACATCCTTTGGGCGTATACCACCCCCATGCAAAGCTCCACCATATTAAGAAGGAAAATATCGGCTTGATTGAGGTGATGGGGCTGGCGGTACTGCCTGCCAGGCTGAAAGGGGAAATGAATAAGCTGGCAGATGCGATTTTGGCCGGGGAGGATATCCGCAAGGACGAAATGCTGGAGAAGCATGCGGACTGGGTGGATGAGTTTCTGCCGAAGTATGAGGCCGGGAGCAGGACGAAGGATGAAATGATGCAGATCTTACATAAGGAAATTGGATATGTATTTATGCAGGTATTGGAGGATGCCGGAGTTTATAAACGTACGGAAGAGGGAAAGGCGGCCTTCGAAAGATTTTTGGATGTAATTGGATAGGAACGGCAGATAGTGTATCTGACATCATATTGATACAAATAAAAGCATGGGCAGGAACGGCCGCACGGAATATTTAGTGCGGCGCCTTCCCGTGTTTTTTAGATGCTGCCGTCCATGCTCTCCAAGAAGTTTCGCAGATGCGCCCTCTGGGTCGGGTTGAGCCTTTGGAGCCATGGCGCATATTCGGTCTTTTTGTTTTTGCCGCTGTCGGCCGGATTCCGCTGGTCGGACAGGCAAAGCAGGTAATCGGAAGACACATGAAAAGCGGCAGAAAGCCGGACGACCAGATCGGCATCGGGGACGGCGAGTCCGCATTCGATCCGGCTTAGGAAAGTTTGGTTGGTGTCTGTCTTCAGGGCAAGCAGTTCCTGTGTATATTTTTTTTCCTGCCTCAGTTCTTTGATTCTTGTTTTCATAAGAAAGTTTCCCCTTTCTGGATTCATAAGATAGAAATGTACCCTTTTTACAAAAGGTATGTTTTCCGAAACGTATAATTTAATATGGCATAAATGGAAAAGACAGGCAAGCAAAAGTGATAGGACTAAACATTAATATGTGTTATACTTTCAAGGAGAGAAAGAGATTATGCAGAGGGTGGATGTATGAAGTTTTTGCTGGCGGCGGTGAACGCGAAATATATTCATTCCAATCCGGCGGTATATAGTCTGAAGGCATATGCCGGGGAGGAACATGAAAAGGAAATAGAAATTGCGGAATATACGATTAATAACAGCCTGGCATATATTCTGTCCGATATTTATGGGCGCAAGCCGGATGCGGCGGCATTTTCCTGTTATATATGGAATTGGAGGATTGTGCGCGAATTGTCGGAAGAACTCCATAAGGTCATGCCGGAGCTGCCCATTTGGCTGGGAGGCCCGGAGGTGTCTTTTGACGCGGAAGAGATTCTCAAAGAATGCGGCTGGATAACGGGAATTATGGTTGGCGAAGGGGAAGAAACGTTTCGGGAGTTATTCTGCCATTATCAATATGATCAAGAAGAAATGGCGGGCGGCGGGAAGAAAGCGGAATGTCTGGAAGAGATAGCGGGGCTTGTTTACAGACAGGGAGAACGAATCATTCGGACCGAGGAACGGGAAGCGGTGGATATGGACAGGCTTCCGTTTTTGTATGGCCAACTGGAAAATTTCCAGAATCGGATCATCTATTATGAGTCCAGCCGGGGCTGTCCTTTCCGATGCAGCTATTGCCTGTCAAGCGTGGACAAGAGGGTGCGGTTTAAAAATGCCGAAACAGTAAAGAAAGAATTGCAGCAGCTGCTGGATGCGAAGGCAGCGCAAGTAAAGTTTGTGGACAGGACCTTTAACTGCCTTCCGGCGCATACGATGGAAATATGGAAATATATCGATGCCCATGATAATGGGATCACGAATTTCCATTTTGAAATAGCGGCAGACAGGATGACGGCGGAAGAACTGGAAGTATTGTCACATATGCGGCCGGGGCTGGTGCAGCTGGAGATCGGCGTACAATCGGTGAACCCATATACCCTGCGGGAGATCGACAGGGATACGGATATAGAAAAGCTGGAAAGAATCGTAGGGCAGATACGCAGCGGCAGAAATGTGCATGTACATCTGGATTTGATCGCCGGGCTTCCCTTTGAAGGCTATGACAGCTTCGGGAAGTCTTTTGACCGGGTGTATGCCATGAGGCCGGAACAGCTGCAGCTGGGATTTTTGAAGGTGCTGAAGGGATCCCCGATGCATGGGAGGGCGGAAAGGTATGGAATAAAATATGCTTCCCTGCCGCCTTATGAAGTGCTGTGTACCGATTGGCTGTCTTATGGGGAAATCTGCCGGTTAAAGCGGATTGAGGAAATGGTGGAGATATATTATAACAGCAATCAGTTCACCCATGCGCTGTCTGTTTTGGAGGAGAGTTTTGCCAGTCCGTTTGCTTTGTTTGAAAAACTGGCGGAGTATTATGAAGAGCATGGCTATATCCTGAACAGCCCTTCCAGAGTTTATCGTTATCATATTTTCCTGGAATTTGCCCTTCGTTATGGGAAAAGGGAGGGAGAGCTTTATAAGGAGCTGCTGACTTACGATATATATCTTAGGGAGAACATGAAGAATCGCCCTGGTTTTGCCCGGGATTTGTCGGAATATAAGCAAGAGTTCCGGGATTTTTACGACAGGGAGGAAGGAACGTGGGAGATTCTGCAGGGGTATAGGGAATATTCGGCAAGGCAGATGGCGCGGATGACCCATATGGAAGTATTTGCTTATCCTGTCTGGAAAATGGGAGGAACGATGGATAAGCTGGGCAAAAAGAAAAAAGTGCTTTTTGATTATGAGGAAAGAAATGCTTTGACAAGAGAGGCGCGTACAATTGTGCTTGATTAAGGGAGAGGAACGGAATCTATGACAAAGAAAACAAAGGCGATCCTGGATCTGCTGGACCAAAGATATGGAACAGAGTATCGGTGCTATCTGAACCATGAGAATGCATGGCAGCTGCTGATTGCGACGATTTTAAGCGCACAATGCACGGATGCGAGGGTGAATACCGTGACGGAGGGGCTGTTTCGCAAATATCCGGGAGTGGAGGCATTTGCGGCTGCGGACTTGGAAGAGCTGGAAAAGGATATTTATTCCACAGGATTTTACCATAATAAGGCCAAGAATATCATCGCATGCTGCAAGGATCTGATGGAAAAGTTTGGCGGCGAGGTTCCAAGGAGTCTGGAGGAATTGACATCCCTGGCGGGGGTCGGCAGGAAAACGGCCAATGTGATACGGGGGAATATCTATCATGAGCCGAGCATCGTGGTGGATACCCATGTAAAAAGGATATCGAAGAAACTGGGATTGACGAAGGAAGATGATCCTGTGAAAGTGGAACGTGATCTGATGAAAGCGCTTCCGAAGGATCGCTGGATACTTTGGAATATCCATCTCATTACTTTCGGCAGGGAGATCTGCAAAGCGCCGACACCGAAGTGCGAAGAATGTTTTCTGACGGCATACTGTAAAAAGAATGGGGAACGGAATAAAAAATGACAGAAGCATATACGGCGTTGGATCTGGAAACTACGGGTCTGAACCCGAAGAGGGATAAGATTATAGAAATAGGGGCTGTGAAGATAAGGAAGGGAAATGTGGCGGACCGCTTTCAAAGCTTCGTGAATCCATGGAGAAAGCTGGGGGAGGAAGTGCGCCTCCTGACAGGGATAGATGACGGAATGCTTCTGGATGCGCCGGGAATAGAGGAGGTATTGGAGCCGCTGATTGATTTTATTGGGGATGATGTCCTGGTGGGACACAGAATACTCTTTGATTATTCTTTTGTAAAAAAAGCCGCAGTGAATCATTCTATTGTTTTTGAAAAAGAGGGGATCGATACGTTGAAGCTGGCCAGGAAACTGCTGCCGGATCTGGAAAGCAGGAACCTTGGGTTTTTATGCAGTTATTATGGGATAGAACATAGGGCCCACAGGGCGATGGGAGATGCTGAGGCATCTGCCAAGCTGTATCAGAAGCTGGCAGAGCTGTTTTATGAAGGGAATGAAGAGGATTTTATGCCCAAGCGGCTGCTGTTTGCGGCAAAAAAAGAAACGCCTGCCACAAAACACCAGAAAGAACGGTTATATAAACTGCTGGACAGGCATAAAATAGTGATAGAATATCAAGTGGACAAACTGACAAAGAGCGAGGCTGACCGGATTATGGATCAAATTCTTGCAAAATACGGACGATAATATGGCGGCTTGCCGATTTTAGATGCTGCGCCCTGTCTTTTAATTCCCTGATTTTATCGGTATTTCCTTCTTTAGAGTATATGTCGGCAAGGAGACGGTAGGAACCGCTGACATCGGTATCGGTGGACAGGGAGAACTCCAGGATCTGCTTGGTTTCTGTGATGTATCCTGCCTGGTATAATTTTTCAGCCCATTGCTGCAGGGTGCGGACAAGGGTCGTATAGCTTTGGTCGTAGCGCATCAGCAGGTCAATGTTGGGCGCGCCATATTCCAGTTTTAAATCGGTATTGCTGAAACCGGTAAAATTCACGATAGGAGCATCGGCAAGATCATGGAGGATTCTGTGGAATTCTATCACTTTTTCATCTTCCTTCATTACTTCCATAGGAAGGGAGTCAAAAGGGATGGAGATATAGTCCAGATGATCGAGAGACTTCCGCCGCGTATTGTTGGCGGCGGCTTCTTTTTCCCAGTAAGCGTCCTGGGCTTTTTCGCCGATCCGCCTGCTTTTGGATATCTCGTAAGAGAGCCATATAAGGAAGATGATAAAACTTGCAAAAAAGGGCATTTTCATATATAATTCCTTTCAGAGACAGGAGGGTCTGATATGTTTAATCTACATAATCGTAAAACGAAAAAAATTATTTCATCCGTTATTATTATATTAATTGTAATCGCGATGTTCATACCAACTTTAACATATTTTATTTTTTAGTACAATATATTTTGAGGAGAGATCATGAAAATGAAAGGAAGGAAGATTGCTGCGGCGGCGGTTTTAACGGTGCTGGCAGCTTTATGGCCCGTGCAGGCGGCAAAAGCCCAGTCTATTGAGGATGCTTTGGAGGCAGAATCCCAGGCGGCGGAAACGCAGGAGCCGGAAAGCGGGGAAATGCAGGAGGAAAGCGCGGACGGGAATGTGCAGACTCCGATTCAGGAAAGCGCAGAGGCGCAGACGGAGGATAAAGAAACTGGTGCAGCGGCAGGCCCGCTGACAACCATGGGAAACAGCAATACGATTTCCGAAGGAATTTATATCGGCAGCGTGGATGTGTCAGGGAAGACGGCCCAGGAAGCCAAACAGGCGGTCGAGGCATATGTAGAAGAATTGAAAGGGCTGACTATTGCCTTTCAAATAATGGACGGGAACCAGATTGAGGTGACTGCCGGGGAGCTTGGCTTGCGGTGGACGAACTTTGATGCGGTGCAGGATGCGGTGGCTCTTGGCAAAAAAGGAAATATCGTACAGCGCTACAAGGCTTTGCAGGATCTGCGGCACAAGAATATGGTGTTCGACCTGGTTTATGATTTTGACAAAGAATTGATCCGGCAGATTTTGTCAGAGAGGTGCGGCGAATATAATACGGAAGCGAAGGATGCGACGCTGACAAGGGAAAACGGAGTGTTTTCCGTTACGCCGGGACAGAGCGGGCGAGTCGTTGATGAAGAGGCTTCCCTGAACCAGATTTATGATTATATGATGAATGAATGGGATTTCGGCGATGCTTCGGTGGAAATGGTCGTTAAAGTACAGGAACCGAGGGGGTCGGAAGAAGAACTGGCACAGGTCAGGGATGTGCTGGGGACATTTACGACGAGTTACAGTACGTCCGGTTCTTCGAGAAGCGCCAATGTATCCAATGGATGTGATCTGATCGCAGGAACTACTTTGTATCCGGGGGATGAATTCTCGACTTATGAAGCGGTATCTCCTTTTTCGGCAGATAATGGTTATTATATGGCGGGTTCTTATATGAACGGCCAGGTAGTGGACAGCCTGGGGGGCGGGATATGCCAGGTGTCTACTACATTGTATAACGCGGTTCTCCTGTCGGAGCTGGAGGTGACGGAGAGGCATAACCATTCGATGATTGTAACTTATGTGGATCCGTCTGCCGATGCGGCGATCGCGGAGTCTGCGGGCAAAGATTTTAAATTTGTAAATAATACGGGGCATCCGATTTATATCGATGGCCATTGCGAGAATAAAAATATTACGTTTACTATTTATGGCGTGGAGACGAGACCGTCCAACAGGGAAGTTGTGTATGAAAGCAAGGTGCTTTCCGTTATCCACCCGGATCACGAAGTGATTTATACGGATGTGGCGATGCCGATTGGCCAGGTGGTGACGCAGTCTGCCCATATTGGTTATAAGGCAGAGCTGTGGAAAGTAGTAAAAGAAAACGGCGCGGAAATAAGCCGCGAGCAGATTAACAGCAGCAGTTATAAGATGGTGCCGAGGACAGCTACGGTAGGACTTTCCACGAACGATGTGAATGCGTATAATGAGATGCTGGCGGCAGTGGCGACGAACAGCATTGACCATGTAAAAAATGTAGCGGCGGCTTTGGCGCAGTTTGCGATCCAGCCAGGGCAGGTACCTGCAGCGGAGCAGCAGCCGCCCGCCGAACAACAGCCAGCGGAGCAACAACCTCCGGCAGAACAGCAGCCCCCAGCGGAGCAACAGCCTCCGGCAGAACAGCAGCCTCCAGCGGAGCAACAACCTCTGCCGGAGCAGCAGCCTCCGGCGGAATAGGACGGATAAGATGAGAACAGGAAAACTGCCAGAGAATGTCTGGAAACGTTCAGTATTAAGACAAATCAATCAAACAAAACGGGAAGAAGTGACGGTCGGCGCAGGGATAGGGGAAAACTGCGCCGTTTTTTCGTTTGGGGATAAAGAAATGACATATATGTCATTAGATACGGAATGCTGGCCCGGGCAGGATGCCGCCAGGCTGGCGATGCACCGAAGCGTGAATGCGCTGGCGGCTTCGGGAGCAGAACCGATGGCGGTGGATTTTTCGGTGCTTTTACCGGAGGGGACAGAGGAAGAGGATGTCCGGGCGATGGCGGCAGAGGCAGGAAGGGAATGCGGGCTGCTGGGAATCCAGGCAGCCGGGTTTCATATAAAAGTAATAGGAGAAGTAAACCGGCCTGCAGTTACTGCGGCAGGAATCGGCCGACAGGCGGCGGGTGGAGGCAGAATATCCATGGCGGGGATCAAGCCGGGGCAGGATATCGTGGCGAGCAAATGGATCGGCCTGGAAGGAACTTATTTGCTGGCTGTGAACAGGGAAAAGGAGCTGCTGGAAAGATATCCGGCCCGCCTGCTCAAAGAAGTGAAGGAATATGACCGGTTTCTGTCGGTAATCCCGGAGGCCGCCACCGCCGTTAAGTCCGGCGTTTGCGCTATGTACAGTGTTGCGGAGGGGGGTATTTTCGCCGCCCTTTGGGAAATGGCTGCAGAGGCAGGCGTTGGACTGGAAGTTGACTGGAAGAAGATTCCGATCAAACAGGAAACGGTGGAGATCTGCGAGTTTTTTGAAATTAGTCCCTATGAGCTGGCATCGGGGGGATGTCTTTTGATGACGGCGGAAAGAGGATATGATCTGGTTAGGGAGTTGGAGAAGAAAGGGATTGCCGCGTCCGTAATCGGAAAAACAACGGATAATAATGACAAGGTTGTCATTCATGGGGAAGAACGGCGCTTTTTAGAGATGCCGAAACCGGATGAGTTGTATAAAGTATTTGGGCAGGCTCAAAAGAGCCACGAAAAAACAAATGGAAATAAAAGGAGCAGAATGGAGGAAGTATGAGAGAGAAAATATTATCGATTATAGAGAGGAACAGCCGTATTGATCTGAAGGAGCTGGCCGTTATTCTCGGGGCGGAAGAAACAGATGTGGTCAATGAGATGGCGGCGATGGAAAAAGAGGGGATTATTTGCGGCTATCATACGATGATTGATTGGGAAAAGACTTCGGTGGAGAAAGTGACTGCTTTAATCGAGGTGCGCGTGACACCGCAGAGGGGGCAGGGATTTGATAATATTGCGGAGAGGATTTATAAGTACCCGGAAGTGAACAGCGTATACCTGATCTCGGGCGGCTATGATCTTCTGGTGACGCTGGAAGGGAAATCGCTGAAGGAGGTGTCGGCGTTCGTTTCCGATAAATTGTCGGCTTTGGATACGGTACTCAGCACGGCGACGCATTTTATTCTGAAAAAATATAAGGACCACGGAACGATACTGGCAAAAAAATATGAAGATGAAAGAGAGAAGATTACGCCATGAGAAACCCATTAGCTGATAAAGTGGTAGATATCAAGCCCTCAGGCATCCGCAAATTTTTTGATATTGTAAGTGAAATGGAGGATGCGATTTCGCTTGGAGTCGGCGAGCCTGATTTTGATACGCCCTGGCATATCAGGGACGAGGGCATTTATTCATTGGAAAAAGGACGCACTTTTTATACTTCCAATGCGGGGCTGAAGGATTTAAAAATTGAAATTTGCAATTATATGAAGCGATCCCAGGGAATTGATTATCATTATAATGATGAGGTTATCGTAACTGTGGGAGGATCGGAAGCGATCGATATCGCCCTGCGGGCTATGATCAATGACGGGGAGGAAGTGCTGATTCCGCAGCCAAGTTATGTTTCATACGAACCTTGTGCCATTCTGGCGAATGCCGTTCCTGTTATTATCGAGCTGAAAGCGGAGAATGAATTTCGCCTGACCGCCCAGGAACTGCGCGACGCGATTACGGATAAGACGAAGGTTTTGATTCTGCCCTTTCCTAATAATCCAACAGGGGCGATTATGGAAAAGGAAGATCTGGAGAAAATCGCGGAAGTAATTATAGAGAAAGATATTTTTGTTATTTCAGACGAGATCTATGCAGAGCTGACCTATAAGGATAAGCATGTTTCGATCGCTTCCCTGCCGGGCATGAGAGAACGTACGGTTCTTATCAACGGGTTTTCCAAGGCTTATGCCATGACCGGCTGGAGGCTGGGATATGCCTGCGGGCCGAAAGAGATTCTGGGGCAGATGTTGAAGATCCACCAGTTTGCTATTATGTGTGCGCCTACTACAAGCCAGTATGCGGCGGTGGAAGCATTGAAAAACGGGGATGAAGATGTAAGGCAGATGCGGGAGGCGTATAACCAGAGAAGAAGATATTTGATGTACGCTTTCCGGGAGATGGGGCTGGAATGCTTCGAACCCTTCGGCGCATTTTATGTGTTTCCATGTATTAAGGAATTCGGTATGAGCAGCGAAGAGTTCGCGGATCGTTTCCTACGAGAGGAAAAAGTCGCTGTCGTGCCGGGGACGGCTTTCGGGGACTGCGGGGAAGGATTTCTTCGAATATCCTATGCATATTCTTTGGAAAACCTGAAAATTGCGATTGGAAAGCTGAAGAATTTTATTGAAAGGCTTCGGAAGGAAAAAGAAGCATAATTTAAAAAAAGAGCTGGCCTGAAGGCCAACTCTCCGCCTGGAAAAACTTTCCGTCTGAAAAGTTTTTCCAGGCATTTTTAGTTTATGCAGTTTACTGGATCAGGTATTCTACAGTAATATTTACTTCCACGCTCACCTCTCCCGGCATAATGGCTGAACCGGTTTCCGCGTCGGCGGCCAGGCTTTCCTCCATATTTCGCATTTTAGCGCTTAAAGCGTGGTCGGTATAGCGCGCTTCGCTGTAATTGCTGTTTTCGCGGACTCCTACGACGTTTCCGAGGGAACAGCCGCCCGCTTCGGCCAATGCCTGGGCTTTTGCCTTAGCGGATTCCATGGCCAGTTTTAAGGCGTTGGAATATCCTTCGTCATATTTGCTGGACATATATGTAATGGACTGGATATTGTTAATTCCTGCTTCCACGGATTTGGAAAGGATATTTTCAAGACCGTCTATGGGTATCCCCGATACCGTCAGGGAAGTGGAAGCTTCATAGCCGGTAATCCGCTGGGTATTTCCGCTGTAATTGTAGATGGGATACATATAATAGTCGGAAGTCTGAATGGAGGCTTCCCCCACGCCCAGGCTTTTTAATAAATCGATGACTTTGGCCGTATCTTCTGTATTTTTCTGCTGGCAGGATGCGGCATCTTTCGCTTCTGTGCGCACGGCATAAACGATTTCAGCGATATCCGGGATGACTGTCACGGTTTCGCTGCTGTTGACGGATATGACGTTTCTTGTGGAATCCGGGGCGGCAGCAGGAGCCGCAGATACGGTGGTCGGAACCGATCCGGCGCCTGTGGTTCCACTGACACTATTGTCGGCAGAACCACAGGCGGTGAAAAAGATGGAAAAGCCAAGAGCCAGTGACAGCAGTTTTGCTTTCGGTTTACGCTTCATTTTTCTCTTTCTCCTCATATGGCCTTTATTCATTGCTGCTTGTATAATTAGCGCTGGTGACGGAAGTCACCATTCTTGTCGATACTTTGCCCGAACTGTTCTTATATGCCTGGCGGATGGTTCCCCATGCGCCGACTACCATTAAAATATATCCCATGACGAGATCCCCGATAACGGCCATCTTGATATCCGGCTCTTCAAGGAAAGAGGGTACGCTGCGGAAAGCATCAAAGAAGGTAATTTCATAATATTCTTTATAAACGTTATAGATTTCAATACCGACGGATACCTGTTCGGCAACAATTACCATGACCAGGGAGATGATACAGCTGATGATAATCCCGGCTTTGCTCAGATGCCCGCCCAGCATTTCATAGCCTTTTAATGCGCATATAATCATAACCAAACCGGCAATTCCTGATATGTAGCCGAGCTGGTAAATCAGCACCCATACGATAACGCCCAGCACGGAACCGAGCAGCGCGCCTACCACGCCGCCTACGATATTGCCGCTTCCTTTTTTGGACTTTTCAGCCGTCTGCCGCTGGATGTTGTCCGATGTGCTGGCATAGCAGGAGGAACAAAGCATATGTTCGGTATCATCTATCTGATAAAGATTCAGCCCGGCAGAGGAACCGCAGGATTGGCAGCAGGGAACTAACTGGTTGGAATTACAGTAAGAAGTAATATCCCGTAAAAAGGCATCCAGGCAGGGAACATAGTTTTTGCCCCATTTAAAGCCGATGCCCTGGAATTCCGCAGTGATTCTTGTGCCGCTATAGGAAGCCGACTGCAGATATTGGTGTTTGCTGGTACATTGGTTCAGGAAATCGGTAATGGCTGGAACGGCTGCTATGGATCCTTCTTTTACCCAGAGGTATACCGTATGTTTTGCCGCTGTAACAGGATCCTGGTGTATGGAAAAAAAGACCCCGTTCATCTGGCCGTAGACCAATCCGTTTTTGTCTTCGGCAGTAAATCCGTTATTAAGTGCGTATTGCTTTACTTTTTTGTAGATCATATGATTCTCCTCCTCATTAGCATACGCTGCTGTCTGGCAAAATAGACTTCTGCTGTGCATCGTTGCGTTTTTTATTGTAACATTATAACATGGAATGGGGAAAAGAGGAATATTGAAATTGATTTCCGCATGGTATTCGGTTATGTTATAATATGGTTAAAATGGTGAAATTAGTTTTGCGCGATAAAGCCGCGCAGAAATGGGGGCGACTATGCATATTGTGCTGCATCAGCCGGAGATACCGGCGAATACGGGAAATATTGGAAGGACATGTGTTGCGGCGGGGGCTTCGCTGCATTTAATAGAACCCCTTGGCTTTCGGCTGAATGAGAAAGAGATTAAGAGGGCGGGAATGGATTATTGGGAGCATCTGGATGTAAAGAGGTATGTGAATTTTTCAGAGTTCCTGGAGAAGAATCCGGGGGCAAAAATATGGATGGCGACGACGAAGGCGAAAAAGACATACGCGGAGGCGGAGTTTGGGGAAAATGATTATATTATGTTTGGAAAGGAGAGCGCGGGCATTCCGGAGGAAATTTTGGTGGATTATGAGGAAACATGCATCAGGATTCCGATGCTGGGGCAGATTCGGTCTCTGAACCTTTCCAATGCGGCAGCGATCGTGTTGTATGAGGCGCTGCGGCAAAACCATTTTTCCAACATGCAGCTGGAGGGTGAGCTTCACAGGCTGCATTGGAAATAATTTTTGTGGAATTCCGAATTTTTGTTTGTAACGAAAAAAGCTTTTGCCGCACATATGGATAAGAGGAGGTGAAAAGGTGGACAGGCAGAAGGTGGAAGAAGTGTATGAGCAAAATGTGAAGGCTGTTTACAAATACCTGTTCTGCTTAACCCATAGTGCGGATCTTGCGGAAGAACTGACGCAGGAGACCTTTTATCAGGCGGCAAAAGGAATCGACCGGTTCAGGGGCGGATGTAAAGTCTCAACCTGGCTGTGCCAGATTGCGAAAAGGCTTTGGTATAAGGAACTGGAAAAGCGAAAGCGGGAAATACCAGTTTTGGAGGCAGCGGAAGGAAACGGCGGTTTTGGCAGTATAGAAAATGATTACCTGCTGAATGTGGAAAAGGTGGAGCTGTTTCGGATGCTCCATAACTTCGACATAACTACGAGGGAGGTCATGTATCTTAGGCTGGCCGGAGAGCTGAGTTTTTCTGAAATCGGCGATATTATGGGCAAAACAGAGAACTGGGCAAGAGTTACTTTTTACAGGGGCAAACAAAAATTAATGAAAGGAAGAGAGGAATGGAACAAAGATTAGTGTGCGATACGGTAAGGGATCTGCTGCCGATGTATATAGACCATATGACGAGTGAAGCATCGAACGAATCGATAGAAGGGCATATGGAAAACTGCCAGGAATGCAGGGACGCGCTGGAACAGATGAGGAGTCCCGTGCGCGTGGAGGCGGCGCCGGAGGTAAAAGACTTTCGGAAGTTTTTAAAGAAATCGAAGATGAGCCTGCTTTATTGGATGGCAGGGGCGGCAGCTTTGATTGCGATCGTTGCCTGTTTCATCGTCAATCTGGCAGTGGATCAAAGGCTTTCTTGGTTTTATATTGTGGGAATCGGCATCGTCACTGCTTATTTGCCAGTATATGTGTGGATCACCGCTTCCAAACACAGGTTTGTAAAGGGGCTGGCGGTTTTGAGCATATGTGTGTTTCTGGTGGTGGGGACAGTGCAGATCGTGTTGTATTATTTGATGGGCATCGGGGAAATGTGGTTTTGGGAAATCGGTCTGCCGGTTACGGTGCTTTGGCTGGTGATCGTTTGGGCCGGGGTGGCTTTCCATGGCTGCTTCCATACGAATGCGCTCATATCTTTGTCCGTCATTACTTTTCTGGCGGTTCCGGGGAATTATCTGACCCAATGCCTGACCGGGGACTGCCAGGGAATCCATAGTCTGGACATCGGGTCAATCGCCGACGGGATGGGGAACGGATTGGCGGCAGTGCTGCTATTATTGGCGGGGCTTGCCTGGCAGAGGAGAAAAGGGAAGAAAGAAGATGGAGAATAGTTATTTTAATGAGGCATTGTCCAATTTTGCAAAGGATTTCGCCTATGGAGGGGCTATCCGGCATTTGGTGGACAAGGGATATACGGCGGAACGGATTATCAGGGAATTCCACTATCCGATTTCCAGGGAAAGCGTGGAAAAGATAGTGGAAGACCATCTGAGAAATAAGGATAAAAGCGATAAGCGTTAATCTTCATCATCGATGATATCGGAAACAGGAAGGGAAAAAATAAACTCGGAGCCGACGCCTTCCGTGCTTATGACATTGATATGTTCGCCGTGGGCGTGGATGATTTCCCTTGTAATGGAAAGGCCAAGCCCGGTTCCTTTTTTATCCTTGCCCCGGGAAGCGTCGGATTTGTAAAAACGGTTCCAAATCAGTTTCAGATCATCTTTGGGGATGCCGATCCCGCTGTCTTTGATGGAAATATAGACTTTATTACTTTTCTCGCTTGTTTCGATACGGATGACGGAGTCGTTGTGGCTGAATTTGATCGCATTATCCAACAGGTTGTAGAAAACCTGCTGGATTCTTCCCATATCCGCATTGACATAGATGAAATCCCCGGTCAGGAGCAGTTCGATGGCGATGGATTTCTGGCGGCAGGTTCCTTCGAAGGAGGCCGCCGTATCGCGGATGATGCGGTTCAGTTCAAAGTCCGTCCGGTCAAGAAGCATCCCTTTTGTATTCATATTGTTCAAAGTCAGGAGGCCGTTCGTCAGTTTGGTAAGACGTTCGGTCTCGTTGAGTACAATATTCAAATATTTTTCATGCATTTCGGGAGGGATCGTGCCGTCCAGCATGGCCTCCAGATATCCCTTGATGGAAGTCAGGGGAGAGCGGAAGTCATGGGAAACATTGGCCACAAACTTTTTCTGGTCGTCTTCGGAACGGGCGATTTCGCTGGCCATATAGGAAAGGGTGGCGGCGAGGTAGCCGATCTCGTCCTCGCTGTCCACCTGGAATTCATAGTGCATATTGCCGCTGGCATATTGCTCGGTGGCTTCGGTGATCTTACGGAGAGGGAGATATACGATTTCCGTAAAAAAGATAAGGATGATCAAAGAAAGCAGGAACAGGATTACCAGCATAATATAGGAAATATTCAATAAACTGTTGCAGGAGGCCTGAATGGCGCTCATAGGCGTATGGATAACCACGTATCCCCGTACTTTAAAATTGGAAGTGATAGGGGAAAATACGCTGAGCATCTGTTCGTCAAAGGAGCCGAAGAAATTACCTACGGTATAATAGGAACCAGAGGATATGGTAGGGTCGAAGTTTGCGATAACCACTTCGTTTTCTACGTTTACCGGGGAAGAGGAGTCCAGGATCATCCGGCCGGAAGGGTTGATAATCCATATCGTGGACGAAAGGTATGTGTCCAGCGCGTCCAGCTGCCGTTTGACTGTGTCGAGGGAAGTCTCGCTGTTATAGAGATCCGAAGCATAGGTCATGGCGATCAGAGTGGCCTCTTCATAGAGAGCATCTGCCTTTTCTCTTTTCAAGTGTTCCAGAGTCATATTGGACACAAAAGTAGCGACTACGACAAATCCGAAGAAGCCGAAAATAAAATATCCCAGTATAAATTTCAAATAGAGGGTTTTTCTCATAGTCACGCCCCTGCCTTTACCTCAAACTTATAACCTACCCCCCAGACAGTATTGATGCGCCAGGAAGCGTGGTCCTTGATTTTTTCCCGGAGGCGCTTAATGTGTACGTCTACGGTACGCGTGTCCCCGATATATTCATAGCCCCATATTTGGTCGAGAAGCTGCTCCCTGGTATATACGTGGTTAGGGGAGGAGGCCAGGAAATAAAGAAGTTCCAGCTCCTTGGGAGGCATATCGATCGTTTGGCCCATATAAATGACGGAGTAATTCGTCTGGTTAATGATCAGGTCCGGATATTCCACGCTTTTGATATTAGAAGCCGCAGAGGCGGCAGGCGAGGGCTTATAGCGCCTTAATACCGCTTTGACCCTGGCCACCAGTTCCTTGGAATCGAAGGGTTTTTCCATATAGTCGTCGGCCCCAAGTTCCAGCCCGAGGACTTTATCAAAAATCTCCCCTTTTGCCGAAAGCATGATGATCGGAATCGTGGATTTTGCCCGGACTTCCCGGCAGACCTGATAACCGTCAATGCCCGGAAGCATCAGATCCAGGAGGATCAGGCTGGGGGCAAAGGAGTCAGCCGCAGCCAGGGCGGATTCCCCGTCGTTGACAATCATCGTTTCAAAACATTCTTTGGTAAGATATAAAGAAATCAACTCTGCAATATTGTTGTCATCGTCTACAATTAATATTTTTTGTTTGCTTACCATATCGATAACCATGCCTTTCTCTCAGCCCTTACATCGGCGCTGGTTTCTGTCAGGATTTAAAAGTTGCAATAGTGACGCCTGCGTCGCCTTCCCCATGTTCCCCCTGCCGGAAGGATTGGATATATTTCACTTTTTTCAGATGCCCTTGGACCGCTTTTCGGAGCGCCCCGGTTCCTTTGCCGTGTACGATGCGGACAGTGGAAAGATGGGAAAGATAGGCATCGTCCAAATATTTATCCAGTTCTGCAATTGCTTCGTCCACCGTTTTTCCCAGAAGATTGATTTCAGGGGAAATATGATAGGACTTAGACATTTTCATGTTGCCCGTGCCGGAGCGGGCAGAAAATGACGGTTTTGTCACCGGCTCGTCATCGATAAAGACGATTTCGCTGATATTCGTCTGGGAGCGGATAATGCCGCATTGGACGAATAAGTTGCCTTTATGGTCCGGCAGGGAACTCACGGTGCCTTTTAACCCCATGGAAAGGATTTTGACACTGTCCCCCAGCTTCAGCTGCTTGGGAGAGGGCTGCTTTTTCGGAGGCTGTTTTGCCTTTAACGAAAGTTTGTCATTTTTATCCGAAATCCCTTCCCGTATTTTTTCCCGCGTTTTTTCCAGATCTTTCATGGAAGCGCCAGGCCCGGCCTTTTGGAAGACCCGAATGGTTTCATCGGCCACATCCTTTGCTTCCTGAAGGATATCCCTTGCCTTTTCGTTGGCTTCTTTCAGGATGCGGTCTTTTGTCTCCTGGATTTTCTCTTCTCTTTTTTGCAGCTTATCCTTCAACTGTTTAATCTCATCTTTATAAGAAGCGATTTCCAGACGCTCGTTTTCTATCGTGGTTCTCTTATGCTCCAAATCGGCCAGTAAGTCCTCAAAACTGGTATTTTCCTGGCTGATCTGGGCCTTTGCGGACTGGATGATATGATCGGGCAGTCCCAGTTTGGAGGATATGGCGAAAGCATTGCTCTTGCCGGGGATGCCGATCAAAAGCCGGTAAGTAGGCTGCAGGGTGTCCACATCGAACTCGCAGCAGGCATTTTCCACGTGGGGCGTGGAAAGAGCATATACTTTCAGCTCGCTATAGTGGGTAGTCGCCATAGTACGGATGCCCCTTTGGTGCAGATAGTCGAGGACGGCGATCGCCAGGGCGGCTCCCTCCGTCGGGTCCGTGCCGGCACCGAGTTCATCGAACAAGCAGAGGGAATTGCAGTCCGCATGTTTCAGGATCGAGACGATGCGCGTCATATGGGAGGAAAAAGTGCTGAGGCTCTGCTCAATGCTCTGTTCGTCGCCGATATCTGCATAGACTTCCGAAAAAACCGGCAGTTCAGACCGATCCAGGGCGGGAATATGCAGCCCGGATTGTCCCATCAGTGCAAACAGTCCGACCGTTTTTAAGGAAACGGTTTTCCCGCCGGTATTAGGGCCGGTGACAATAAGCAAGTCAAAATCCCTGCCCAGATATACGTCGATAGGGACAGCTTTCTTTTTATCCAGAAGAGGATGCCTTCCTTTTCGTATATTGACATAACCGTCAGTATTAAAAACAGGAGCGGTAGCGTTCTGCTCCATCGCCAAGGAGGCTTTGGCAAAAATAAAATCCAAAGTCGTCATCATCTTCTGGTTCTGCGAAATCACATCGACATGCTCCGCCGCCTGGGCGCTCAAATCAGTCAGTATCTGCCGGATTTCTTCCTGTTCCTGAAGAGCGAGTTCCTTGATCTGGTTATTCAGCGATACTACGGCAGCCGGCTCGATGAATAATGTGGAGCCGGTAGAGGACTGGTCATGGATCATTCCTGGGACTTGGTTCTTGTACTCCGCTTTCACGGGAATGCAGTATCTGTCATTGCGCATTGTAATTACGGCATCTTGCAGATAAGTACGGCAGGAGCCGCTTAACATGCCCGTAAGCTGGGAATGGATTTTTTCGTTGGCGATCCGCATGCTCCGGCGGATATGTTTTAATGCCGGGCTGGCATCGTCGCTGATCTCGTCTTCCGATAAAATACACCGCCGGATTTCCTGCAAAAGCGGGGAAAGGGGTTCTAAGAGATCAAAAAAATCATCCAGGGAATCCCGTTCCTCCTCTTCCCGCTCCCGCCGTCCATAAGTCTTGATCCGGCTCACATTCTCCAGGAGTCCGGCAATGCTTAACAATTCCGTAACGGACAAAACGCCCCCGACTTCCAGGGACTTCATCGCATATCCCAGATCTTTATTCCCGCCGAAAGAGGTGGAACCCTTTTTAAACAGACGGGAAAGCGCATCGGAAGTCTGCCGCTGCGCTTCATTTATGACACTAACGTCACTATAAGGACTCAAATCCCGGCACAGCTTCCGTCCTGGATCCGAATCCGCTTTTTCAACAAGCATGTCAATGATTTTATGATATTCTAAGGTTTGCAATACTTTTTCGTTCATAATATTTTTCCTGTCAAATGAGTTATAGGGTAGTTGGGGAATGGCGGGGAGGATATGACCATCTTCGCGATTGCCTGACTTACTTATTATAGCATATGGGTGGGGAAAATACTATGAAGGATTGTTCTTTGCCGAAAGATGGAAATCATTTTTTGCAGCCAGAAACCCCATTTACATTCCCCCCAAAACAAGCTATACTAATAAAGTTAATCGGCACCCTTTCATCATTCTCCATATAATATAAGGAAGATCAGCATTTTTATGAATAGTGAAAAAAATAAAAAGGATATAGATTCAGAGGTAAAAATTCAAAAACAAGATTCGGATTTTATAACGGAAACGATCAGGCAGCGTCCGATCAATAAAAAGAAGCTGCTTCGGCGTACTTTGATTACTGCGGCGATGGCGGTGGTTTTTTCGCTTGTCGCATGCCTGACTTTTCTTCTTCTGGAACCGGTGATCAGTAACTGGCTGTACCCGGAAGAAGAGCCGGAACCCATTGAATTTCCGGAAGAAACGGAGGAGATTCTCCCTGAGGATATGATTGTGGACGACTCGGAGATGGAGCCGGAGCCGGAGCCGCCGACAGAGATCGTGATCCAGGATGAGCAGATAGAAAAAATATTGAACGGGATCCAGCTGGATATGGAGGATTATGCGGAAATGTACAGTTCCCTGTCGGGAATAGCTGCGGAGGCAGGCAAATCAGTAGTGACAGTGACCGGTTCGGTATCGAATGTAGACTGGTTTAATAATCCATATGAAAGCAAGGGGCAGACTTCCGGAGTGATCGTGGCTAAGCTGCCGAAAGAAATATTGATTCTTGTTAATTATGAAAAGGTGATCGATGCAGAAAGCATCATGGTGACATTCTGCAACGGAACGCAGGGAAAGGCAGAGCTGCGGGAAAGGGATGCTAATACGAAGCTGGCGGTGGTTTCCGTGCAGACGGAGGAAGTGGGGAAGGATACGGCGGATTTGGTCAAAGCGGCGGATCTGACGACCAGCTCCAGCAACAGCGCCATTGTCGGAAACCCGGTAATCGCTATCGGCAGTCCTTTGGGGAACGGGTATTCCGTATGTTATGGAATGGTGACATCCAATAATATAAGTATTAATATGGTGGATTCTTACTATAAGCTGATTACTACGGATATTTATGGAAGCCAGAAAGCTTCGGGGGTTCTTGTTAATTTAAAGGGGCAGATGCTTGGCATGATTGATGGTTCGCATAATAGCGATGATATGAAAAATCTAGTGTCGGCGATAGGGATCACCGAACTGCGGAAAGTGATCGAGCGGATGAGCAATGGAAAGAAGCAGGCTTATCTTGGAACCCATGGAACGGATGTGACGCCGGAGGCAAATGAGAACCTTGGCGTGCCGTATGGGGCCTATATTACAGAAATCGAAATGGATTCCCCGGCTATGGAAGCAGGGATACAGAGCGGCGATGTCATTGTAGGAATTAAAGAAAAGGAGATCCATACTTATGGGGATCTGGTGAATGCCCTGATGGAAGGACAGCCGAACGAGACGGCATCTATCGTTTTGATGCGGCAGGGGCCGGAGGAATATGTACGGATGGAAGTGGATGTGACGCTGGGGAATCTGGAATGATGGAAATAGTTTTTAAACCAGTAAAAGATAAGGGCAGAGAGAGAAAGGGAAGCAAGAAATGAAATATATCAAAGATTATAAAGAAGGCGACCGGGTATTCGACATCTATTTATGCAAGCATAAGCAGTCTGCAGTGACAAAGAACGGGAAGGCTTATGACAATGTAATTTTACAAGATAAGACGGGGACTTTGGATGCAAAGGTATGGGATCCCCATAATCCGGGCATCGGGGAGTTTGATTCCCTGGATTATATTGAAGTGTATGGGGAAGTGACGTGTTTTCAGAACGCGCTTCAGGTCAATGTGAAGCGTATACGGAAATGCCAGGAGGGAGAATATGTTCCTGCGGATTATCTTCCAGTCAGCAGCAAAGACATTGAAGAGATGTATGGGGAGCTGCTGGGCTACATAAAGAGGGTGGAGAACCCATATTTGCGGACTCTGCTGGAGGCATTTTTTATAAAAGATGAAGGGTTTGTGAAAGTTTTCAAGCAGTCTTCGGCAGCAAAAACGGTGCATCATGGTTTTGTGGGCGGGCTGCTGGAGCATACGTTGAGCGTGACAAAATTGTGTGAATATTACTGCAAGGCATATCCTTTGTTAAAAAAGGATTTGCTGATCAGCGCGGCGATCTGCCATGACATCGGAAAAGTGAAGGAGTTATCCTTATTTCCGGAGAACGATTATACGGACGACGGACAGCTCTTGGGCCATATCGTGATGGGAACGGAAATGGTAGGGGAAAAGATCAGGGAGATCAAGGGTTTTCCGACCATTCTTGCGGGCGAGCTGAAGCATTGTATTCTTGCTCATCACGGGGAATATGAATTCGGTTCTCCGAAAAAACCGGCGATCATGGAGGCGATGGCGCTTAACTTTGCGGACAATACGGATGCGAAAATGCAGACTTTCACGGAGATTTTGAATCATGCGAAAGAAACAGGATGGCTGGGATTTAACCGTTTGTTTGAATCTAATTTAAGGGCAACAAGGATGGAATAAGGATGGGACATAAGGGAAATGACATTCTTTATAAAAAGGATGATGTTTTTACAGTAAAAATCGAGGATATTGGGAATGACGGAGAGGGTATAGGCAAAATCGAGGGCTATACCCTTTTTGTGAAGGACGCAGTAATCGGCGATGTGGTAAGATGCAAGATTATGAAGGCAAAAAAGAATTATGCTTATGCGAAGCTGGAAGAAATCGTAGTACCATCGGAGGTGAGGGTGGAGCCGCTGTGCAGATACCACAGGCGGTGCGGGGGCTGCCAGATACAGGCGATGGATTACCGAGCGCAGCTGGATTATAAGCAAAGAAAGGTAAAAAATGACCTGGTACGGATCGGGGGATTTGCGGAAGAATTCGTAGAGCAGGTGATGGAACCGATTGTCGGCATGGAGAGTGCATACCGCTATCGGAACAAAGCCCAGTTTCCGATTGGGACGGATAAAGAGGGAAATCTGGTTGCTGGTTTTTATGCTGGCAGGACCCACGATATTATTGCGAATACGGACTGCGCCTTGGGGGCGGAGGAAAACCGGGAAATATTGGAATGTATTCTGAATCATATGCGTAAATATCTTATTCCGGCATATGACGAAAAAACGGGATTGGGACTGGTCAGGCATATTCTGATACGCAAAGGTTTTGCCAGCGGGGAGCTGATGGTATGCCTGGTGGTGAATGACAGAAAGGGAAGCGGGAAAAAGGGGAGGGAATTTTTTCCTTTTCAGGGGGAATTGTTGGACAGGCTGTCAGAAATAGAAGGAATGACAAGCATGTCAGTATGCATCAATACGGATAGAACGAATGTGATTATGGGCGAAAAAGTGTATACGGTATGGGGGGAGGATAAGATCTGCGATACAATCCATAGGAGAAATACAGAGGATTTTTCCCTTATGGACCAGGGAATTGTTTTTCATATATCGCCGCTTTCTTTTTATCAGGTGAACCCGGTTCAGACAGAAAAGCTGTATAGTCTTGCCTTGGAATATGCAGGGCTGACCGGGAAAGAAACGGTGTGGGATTTGTATTGCGGGATCGGGACGATTTCTCTTTTTCTGGCCGGGGAGGCCGGGAAGGTTTATGGCGTGGAGGCAGTTCCGCAGGCGGTGCAGGATGCCAGGGAGAATGCGTTATATAACAGGATAGAAAATGCAGAATTTTTTGAGGGGAGAGCGGAGGAAGTCCTGCCGGAGAAATATGAAAAGGAGGGAATCCGGGCGGATGTAATCGTGGTGGATCCTCCGAGGAAGGGATGCGACAGGGCTTGCTTGGAAACGATGCTGAAGATGCAGCCGGAACGGATTGTGTATGTGAGCTGCGATCCGGCGACGCTGGCGAGGGATTTGAGGGTATTGTGCGATGGGGGGTATGAGCTGAAGCGGGCGAGGGCGGTGGATCAGTTTGGGGGGACGGTGCATATAGAAACTATAGTGGCTTTAAGCCGCATAAAATAAGGTTTTTCAAGGATTTAAAGGGTGCAAAAATGGGTGGCTTGCCACCGATTTGCCACCGCAATTCTGAAAAACCGCCCAAAATGTTAAGAAAGGGCTGAACAGCGTGAACTTTTGCTGTCAGCCCTCTTTTTTGGTATTCTATGAAGTTTTTTGCCCTGCTGCCTGTTCAAAAAGGTCAACGGAACGTGCCGCCATGACTTCCGTATCATGCACATAGGTCTGCAAGGTGGTCTGGATGTTGGAGTGACCCAGCCGGGTTTGCACGTCCTTCACGTCAGCGCCAGATTCAATCAGGATCGTGGCATGGGTGTGCCGCAGGGAATGGTAGTCAAAAGCAAGCAGCAGTTCCTTGTGGATCACCCTTGCGCAGTATTTGAAGGAATCCGTGGAAGTGTATTCCCCGTTTTCCGCTATGCAGACCATGCGCACACGGGGCAGGGCTGATTCCACGCACTTCTGGACGGGGACAATGCGCTGCATGTCATTCCCTTTTTCGTCACCCTCTTTTTTCAGGACGTGGATCGTATAGTATTCGCTGTATTTCAATTCATTCTTCAGCTGGGCGGTGTGTTCCTGCTTCAATGCCTGATATAAAGTATCGCCGAATTTTATTGTGCGCATGGAAGACAGTGTTTTGGTAGTAGTGAAGTACCATGAGGAGCGCATTTCCTTTTTCCCGGTCTTTTCCACGGCTCTGCGGACATCAGCCCCGAAGTTCCGCTTTACAATCTGCTTGTTTACGGTCAGGGTCTTGTTTTCAAAGTCTATGTCATCCCACGTCAGGGCAAAGGCCTCGCTGATCCGCAGGCCGGTATAAAACTCGATCATCAGCGGGATATGGTAACGGGATCCGGCCGGGAACTTGTCAATGATCTGCCGCCATTCTTCCGGCATCAGGATGATCCTTTCACGGGGCTTCTTCTCCACTTTGGGATATTTCACATAGCGCATAGGGTTGGCCGGGATATAGTGCAGAGGTTCAACGGCATAATCCAGCGCCGCACCGAACACGGACAGGATCCCGGTTATGGAGTGTTTGGCCAGCCCGTCCGTTTTCAGCTTGTTGGCGTATTCCTGCAATGCGGCAGCAGTGACGGCCTTTAAGCGGTACCGGCCGAAACGGGGCTTCAAATGACCTTCCATGATCCGCAGATAGCCTATCTGTGTATTGTATTTCAGGTTCGGCTTGCAGTACAAGTCATACCACTGGTCAAGGTAGTCCGATACCGTGATTTCGGAAGGCTCAAACAGCTGCCCCGCGTTATTGTATTCATTGATCGCTTTTGCAAGCGCCGTTTCTGCTTCCTTTTTGGTCTTGAAGCCGCCTTTTTCCTTCTTCTGGCGTTTGCCGCCTATTGTGCCGAGGTCAAAATAATAAGACCACGTTGCACCACGTTTTCTTGTTCCACCTGTTATAATAATCATTCCTTTCCGTTCTGGCTGTGCGGCGGCTACGGAAGGGGTGGGGAATGGTTATTTTTGCACCAGCGTAGAAATTTCTACACCAACACAATAAAAGCGGCTATATGCACTCATATGAGTGTTGCAGCCTGTTTGCAGACAGCAAAACTCATTAAAATATGTGGTTGAAAAATCGGGAGCAATGACCTATAATATACTTAACAGGACAGCCGGAAGGTGAATGTAGCTCACCCGACCCGGCAAAAATTAAAGATTAGCTATGAGAATAGCCGTTCCTAAACTTTGACGAGAGCAGGACGGCTATTTCTTTTTCTGCTGTTCTAAAACTTTTTTGTAAAATTTTCCTTCAATGGCTTCTTTTGCTCCAGCTTGCAGTTCCTCAAATTCCTTTTCTGTAAAAGTGGCTTTATGTCCATCTTTGGAAAGAGTGGTTTCAGATTCATCAACTATTTTTTCTCTGATGTCTGGTTCGTCAATTACTTCTCTGTAATGCCATTTTGTGACCTGACAGTCATAGCTGTAGCCGCTTGACTTCAAAAAATCTATAAATTCTAAATATTTAACCGTATTTTTTATTTCATCAAAGTGTTTTTTATCAAGAGTTTCCCAAATAGAATCACCTTTCATTAGTTCAGAGGGCTTCACACCTAAAGCAGATGCAATTTTTTCGATGGTATCTTTCTTGGGGGAAGTCTTATCATTTTCAAATTGTCCTATTGCGGATTGTGTCATGTCAAGGCGTTCTCCCAGTTCTTTTTGCGTTCTCCCTTTTTCTTTTCTAATGCGCCTAATATTTTCTCCTATCGTCATCTTTTCACCATCCTTTTTTTATTAGTATATCATAACAACAGAAAGGCAGGAAAAATGTTATTCAAAGATTTTAAAAAATATGCAGAGTCAAAGAGGTTTGCGGAAAAAGAAGGGGAACTTTTTATTGACTTGGATGATCTTGGCATGATTGAGTGGGAGGGCAGGAAAAAACTTGTCATTGACGGGCGTTCTTTTGCTTCCCCGCTAGGATGCTGGCACATTTACCCGGTGGCGCTGGACAAGACCCATGTATATATTGTCTGCCCATACTGCGGTCATATCCACCTCCACGGAGCCGGGGGCGGTGATTATGAGGGGCATAGGATAGCACATTGTAACAGCCATTCCCATATCAAGGGGGATGTGGAAGGGTATTACATAGAACAGCTTTAAAACAGCAGGACGCTAAAATTTTAGCGCTTTCCAGCGTTCCAGCTACTAATCGCAATGCAGAATGGAATGTTCAGCACTCATAAGATCAGGGGGAATGTTGCAGCATCCCCCTCTGAATATTAAAACGAAAGGGGTAAAAAACCATGAGAGAAGCAATCATTAAACTATTGGACAAGGCAGACGATCGAAAATTGAAACTAGTATATGCGTTTCTTGTAGCGCTGACCGGGGAAAGTGGGGTACATAACCATGGGTAAATCTTTGTACAGCCGGAATGAAACAATGGAATTGCTGGGGCAGCAGACAATCGTCCTGAGTTCTTCCGTGGTCATTTTTTCCGTATCATAACGGCCATACAGCAGTTCTGGTTTCATCCTTGCCCACATACTTTCACAGCGGGCATTATCGTGGCATCTGCCGCCTGCACTGTTCATACTTTGCTGTATGCCGTACTGCCGGACCGCATCGCGGTAAAGCTGGCTGGTGTACTGGCTCCCTCTGTCACTATGGATAATGGCTCCACGGATACCGGGGTACGCATTAAAAGTATTTTCCAGTGTCTGAACACATAACGGCGCCTTCCTGTTGGTATCCATTGCCAGACCGACCACGCTGGAATCAAAACAGTCAAAAACAGCAGAAACATACAGTTTTCCATCACTGGCTTTGATCTCTGTTATATCGGTAACACATTTTGTCAGCGGCTCCTCTGCATGGAAATCACGTTTTAACAGATCGTCTGATTTTCTGGCTTCCCTGTCCGCTTTTGTGATCCCGTTTGGCCTGCGTCTGGGAGGATGGCTGATTCCGATCTCTTCCATGATACGGTAAACAGTGCGTTCACTGGGAATATTCACATTTTCCGGCTGCTTCAATGTCAATGCCTGATACATGCGGATACGGCCATAAGTATCATTGCATTCATCTTCCGTAAGAATCTCTTTCATGGCCTCCGCCAGTGGCTGATATTTCCATGGGCAGTCTTTGTTTGCAAGATACTGGTAAAATCCTTGTCTGCTGACATGGAGGACTCTGCAGAAAAAAGCGATATCCCCTTTTAATTCGCCGTCTTTCGTTTTTAATGCAATAAACTTCATTCTTTCGTTTTTGCTGACTTCAGACGGCTCGCGGCGAAAAAAGCGCTGGCTTCCTCCAGAAAATCATTTTCTTTCTTCAAACGGCGGTTTTCTTTCCCCAGTTCTTTAGCGGCTTTAGCTTGTCCGATTTCTTTAGCGAGCTTCACTGCCTGTACTTTGTATTCGTGGTCATATTGTCTGTTTTCTGCCATTTTGTCCACTCCTTATTCTCTTGATTATATCTCAAATCCTTGAGAATGTGGTGTCAACTTTTTTTATACCACATCACAGCACGGAATGTAAAATTGATATACGACTTGTATCTCAGTGGTCAAAGCATTATAGGTATTATCAAAGAACTTGAAAAATGGAAAATTCTATCACCAACAGGAAAAGCGAAGTGGTGCAAGAGAACTATTGATGTTATGCTGAGTAATGAGAAGTATACTGGTGATGTCAAACTTTTGAAATCTGGTAAGAACGAGGTTCATTATTTGGCTTCGGGGAACAATCCTGCTATTATATCAAAGGAAGTTTTTGAGACGGTGCAGATGGAGAAAGTGAGGAGGAGTAATGTGGTGAGAGGAGAAAATGGAGTTAAGAGGAAAAGCGAGAAGTATAGTTCTAAGAAGAAATAATATATAGATTGTGTGGCACAGATAAGGAGAGTTTGTATATGGCAAAACAGAAAAGTTGGAATAATTATTATGAAATTATTAATGAATTAGGAGAAGGTGGAAATGCAAAAGTTTATCGTGTAAAATGTAAGGAAGATAATGAAGAATATGCTTTAAAAGATTTAGTTGTTGGTGGGAAAGAGAAACACAGTCGCTTTGTTAATGAAATAAACACTATAAAGGATAATTATAAAGAAATAGAGGGGATTATTCCTATCTATAAATTTTCTGTGAATGAATATTGGTATACAATGCCTATTGCAATATCTGCAGTAGATTATATAGCTGGAAATAAATTAGATATCGAAGAAATTGTTAAAGGAGTGGTTTTTTTAAGTGAAACTTTAGAAAAGTTACATGAAAAAGATATTTGCCATCGTGATATAAAGCCTTCTAATATTTATTATTACAACAATAAATTTGCGTTTGGCGACTTCGGGTTAGTTGATTTTCCAGATAATACAGATGACTTTACTAAATCTGATAAAGGACTTGGAGCAATTTTCACTATTGCACCAGAAATGAAGCGAAATCCCAAAAAAGCAGATAGTAAAAAAGCAGATGTTTTTTCATTAGCTAAAACAATGTGGATGTTTTTAACTAACAATGAAAAAGGATTTGATGGGGTATATAATTATTTGGATCCTAGTCATAGTTTACGCTATTTTGAACGATATAAAAATATTCATCTTGTAGAAATAGATGAACTTCTCAAAGATTCTACTGATAACAATCCTGATGTTCGCCCGACAATTAAGGAGTTTAAGGAAAGATTAATTAATTGGATTAATATATATTCTGACATAGACAAAGCTCAGGCTAGTGATTGGAATTTCCTAAATAAACAGTTATTTGGCTCCAATCCTCCAGAATCATCATCATGGAGGAATATTAATAAAATAGTGGAGGTTCTAAATATTATCGGTAAAACTCCTGCATATAATCATATGCTTTTTCATGATAAAGGTGGGTTAGACTTTTCTTTTGCTGAAGCAGCAGTTGAAGAAAATTGCATAAAGTTGTATGATACATTAGGTTTTTGTTATATAGTAAGGCCTAAAATATTATATTTTGAAGGGTTCAATGAAAATTACAGGTGGAATTATTTTCTGTTAGAATTTGACGAATTATCTCCTATTCTTAGTGCGGAAGGCTATTCTGATAATGAATATTTGGTTGAGGATTATCCTGCCCATTATGTTTCGGCTCGGTATGCTCAATATGGTGTTTATGATTATGAAACAGGTAATCCTTTACCGAAAGGATTTCAAACAGTATGCCGTTATATCAAGGGAAAATTCTTAATTGTAATGAAGAATGGACCGTACAACGGAATAAGTGGAACATATGATGGAAGACATGGTGATTGCAGTGCCAGTGAATTTAGAGATTATATCGAATGCCTGATAAATCTTTATTCAAAATTGTATCAGTATATAAAGAGTGATGATGAACTTAAAGATTTATCTGATGAGGAAATCGAAAATAGAATACTAAGTTTGAAAGAATTTAATAAAAATCCGTTCAAAAAAGATATATTTAAGGAATATGATGTATCTGATAGAAAGAAAAAATATTCAGATCGTAAAAAAAGTAAAGACTATATAAAAGAAAATTTTATGAATTGGGATTTTGGCGATGTGCTTCAAATGTGTCCATCAACGATTTCAACAACCATAAAATTTGTTTTTGAATTTTCACTTTCTGGTAATGAATTTTCTTTAGGACGATTTGAAGAATTGAATTATTATATTTGTAAGGATGGATATATAGAAAAAATGAATCCATATTCAGATGAGAAATGTTTTTATCTTTATGATAGAAAAACAGCTATTGATTTAGGATATAATCTTGAAAAAAGGGTAGCAGAAATTCTTAAACAAAATGATTTAGTAGAGTTGGAGGAACACGAAACTTTTTTTTCGGTGAAAGCAGTTAGATGTGGGAAGCCCATACATTTGTTCACAAAGCAAGAAATCGAGATGGCTATGAGAAATGCAGATGATAGATTAGATAATCAACTTGTAATTGATGAAAATGGATATGCAAAGGTAATAAAAAGAGATGAGTATTCTTACTTATATCCAGTGAGACATGAATCTTGGGATTCAGGAAATATGTATGTCGGTAAATATTCAAGTTTATCTACATTAGAAGATGATTACATTTCATCATTGCAGGGATGGCTATTATATTTAAAAACAGGAAAACCCAAGTATATGGATTATGTACATGATAATCGTAATGAAGAAGAGTTGATACAAGAAATTATGATATACTATTAAATCTAAATGTTTACTTCATTTATGATGAAATAGCCTAACTATTACATGTGGAAGTTGCATGTTGTCTACAAAGGACAAGCCAGGGGAACACGATAGGACGGATCAATTGTCTGTCGGCAGGAAAATATCTGCATACAAAAAAACGTTCCCGTAGGAATGTCTTTTCCTATGGCAGTTTGTGCCATTCCTATTTCTGTTTCCGCGTGGGGTAATAAAACCAATTTCTGTGGAAGGTAGCTTTGCCGGAGTAGCACCGTTGGAAAAAAAGGGGTCAAAAAGTGGAGGCATATGAATAAATGGGGGTTTTAGGGGGTGTTTCCCTAACCAGAGGCACTTGTATTACAAAATGCGTATCTGGTAAATTCTCATGGGGATTTGAGCCTGCCGAAAGTCATCAGGGGCTTAAGTCGAAAAGGAGAGGGTTTTCGAGCTATCTGTGAGCAGGGCATGGAATAGGAAAGTTCTTAGCAAGAAGAACATAAATTGACGAAGAACCGAAGGCTCTTCATGAAGCGACGAAGCCGCTTTTTTATATAATAGGAAATTATGCCACAGCGTTGTAGGTCGCCAGGAGTTGGTCGCTGGGCCAGCTCTTTTTTGAATGGATAGTCCTTTGGATGGCTTTCTAATGGCAGTTCCTGCCGTTTCTGTCAATCCCAGTTGATGGAGTCATGGGGGACAGTGCCGTTCTCTTCCATATCTTTTTCAGCCCTTTCCAGCGCATTCCTTTCTGCGGGTGTTACTTTCGTGAAATCCGGGTCCCATGCGGCTACCAGCTTCCTGATAAACTCAAGGGCGAAGTTCTGGTCGGATTCCGGCAATATCTCCATAAGGCTTACTGCTTCCTTGACTGCTCCGCTCATATAAAACACTCCCTTCCTATTTGTAGATATCCCCTCTGGTATCAACGTTCATAATATACAGTATTTCAATTCCCCCATCCTGCTTATCATTATATATGATTCTGTATTTCCCAATCCTTAACCGTTTCCTGCCATCCGAATAGCCCTGCAGGGTCTTGATGTCGCCTTTTGGGGGAGTTTCCGCCAGCCCCTCGATGCCGGCTTTGATTCGCTGCTTTGTCGGCCGATCCAACGATTCGATATATTTTACTGCACTTTTCGCGTACTCAATTCTCACTTTATCCATCTCCTATTTCTGTTTATTATAGCAGATTTTTACTGTGCAATACAAGGGAAAAGAATCGCCGGGAAACAAAATTCCCTGTCTGGAATAGGAGTATCCATGGATAGTTCATTCTGGCACTTTGCAGGGGAACTTTATTCCTATAGGCTGGTGAATAAGGAAGGGATATTTATATAGGACAGAAGCCGCAGGCTGCTTTTTGGATGTCCGGCAAATTTATCGAAAAAGAAAATATACAGAAGCGCAATAAGGGAAATAAGGGGGATGTGCAATGACAAGAGAAATGGAATATGCGAAGTGCATCGCAGTCCTTTGTAAACTTTACCGTATGGGGAAGGTTACGGAGAGCGAATTCCAGTATGTAAAGTGCAGGCTGAAAAGCAGATTTATGTCGGCGGGGGATATAGGCAGGGCATGAAAATAGTTTTTGCGTGGTACATTCGCTCATATTTTGGATTGGTGGTATGATGGCACTGAATAAGAGAAGCGAAGAAGGGGTAAAGTTTTTTGCTGCTTCTGTAAAAAGCTGGCAGATGATCCGGCGAAAATTATTTGTAAGATAGGAGGGATTGTATGGGCGAGGTTACAAGTACTGCAAAGGACGAAAGCGGCCCCCAATGGCAGACGCAGGGGAGGTACGGGGGCAATAAAAGCTGACCGTATCAGAGTAGCGGCATACTGCAGGGTGTCTACCGGCAGGGATGATCAGATGGGGAGCTTTGAGTCGCAGAAAATGTATTATGGACAGAAGATTGCGGCAAACAGGAACTGGGTGAATGCGGGGATTTTTGCGGATGAGGCGGCCACTGGCACAAAAACGGATAAAAGGGGAGGTTTTCAGGATATGATTGCCCGGTGCCGGAATGGTGAAATAGACATGGTTCTTACAAAGTCTATTTCCCGGTTTGCCCGGAACACGGTAGACACGCTGAATTATGTAAGGATGCTCCGAAACAGGAATATTGCCGTATTTTTTGAGAAGGAAAATATCAATACGCTGGATATGAACGGCGAGCTGCTTCTGGCTATTATGAGTTCCCTTGCACAGCAGGAGGTGGAATCCCTTTCGCAGAATGTCAAGATGGGCCTTCGGATGAAGATGAAGAGGGGCGAACTGGTCGGCTTCAATGGCTGTTATGGTTATGATTACCATGCGGAGGACAAGAGCATAACGGTCAATGCGGAGGAGGCAGAGGTTGTCCGCATGGTTTATGAAATGTATCTGGAGGGCTATGGGACAACGACAATCGCAAAACGGCTGATTGAGCTTGGAGTGGAAAACAAAAAGGGGAAAGTGAGATGGCATACCCATGGGGTTATGGGGATGATTAAAAATGAGAAATACAAAGGGGATGTCTTTCTTGGGAAAACGTTTACTACAGACCCGATTTCTAAACGCCGGCTTGCCAATATGGGGGAAGAAGACCAGTATTATATCCGTGACCACCATGAGCCGATTGTTTCAAGGGAGATTTGGGACAAGGCACAGCAGGTCGGATTATGAAAAGCCAGTATGGCAGTGTATGAATGCAACCCAAAATGGGATTGCCAAGTGCCCGGACTGCAAAGCGGTTGACGAGGCGGTTTTGGAGGGGGCATTTCTGGATGCGTTTGGGCTGCTGGCGCATAATTTTGAGGACGTGCTGGACATCGTGCTGTCGTATGTGGAGGAGTCCGCAGACAGCAGCGGGAACATCAGGAAGAGGCAGCAGGTGGATAAGGACATTGCCTCGCTGGAATCCCAAAAATCACGCATGACAGACATGCTGAGTGATGGTACAATAACGAAAGAGATGTACGGGGAGAAGCTGGCGGATTTGACAAGGAAGCACCACAAGCTTGCCGGGAGAAAATCGTTCCTTGAGGACAGCATTTGTACACAGAAGGATATCAACAGGCGGATGTCGGAACTGCGTGGCATACTTATGAAGGAAGAAGTGCTTGACGAATTTGACCGGACTGTTTTTGAGAGCATCATTGACAGGGTAATTGTAGGGGGATATAAGGAGGACGGAACGCCGGATCCCTATAAGCTGACTTTTGTGCTAAAAGGCAGGCAGAGCGGAACGGTGCCGGATGCCGGAAAACAGTTTGGCAAAAAGAGGAAGAAAGCAGAGGAAAGATTCACAGAATCTGGGAAAGGGGTGTCATAAGGTGGAAAGCAGGATGGCAGGGGTTGCTGAAAATATGGTAATTGCGGAAGATAGTATAGGGTTACAATTGTGTCCATGTGAGAGTGACGTGGTGGTGGAAACGTGTTCATTAGGCGGTGACGACAAATGCGGAGACGGTTGTAATGCTTTCCCACAAAAACCCGACAGCGTAATCAGCGTAAAAGTTGAGTTTGGCGAGGGTGAGGGCAAAGTCCCACTTGATGATATCGCCAAGAGAGCCGAACCATACAAGCTGATAATATACTTTATCAAATTAAAGATGCGTTTGAAATGCCATTTTCTTTTAAGGATGAAAATTAACAATATTTTATTTCTGAGTTGTATATTATAATAAGTGGTAGATTTACATCAAATGCGAAAGAAAAGATTCGATATAAAATTCCTAAAGGCTTTTATGGCGCAGTACATTTTTTGGAGAAAGAAGATATTGAAAATTTGTTAGTAAAATATTTGAGTGCATAACTTATCAGCGTTGGCAGATGCACTGGAGAAATTTTTATTACCGTCAGAATGAGAATAGAAATAGGAGGTTTATTATGGCATCAGTAGATTATGCATGGAGTATAGAACTGGAACAAGAATTAACTGCATCAGAAGCCCATGAAAAATGGTTTATGGGAATGCTCTCTGACAAAACGATGTTTGAATGCAGAGATGAAAATTGTCATGCTCAAATTACTTGCGTTAATATGAATAAGCAGCAGTATCAAATGAAAATGCGAGAACATTTCAAAGTTTATGGACGGCATTCAGAAAAATGTAAAGAGGTAAAGAGAAATAAGGATGTTAATAGAAAATATAAGATAGGAGCGGGAACGGAATCACCAGAACTAGAAGAAGAAATAACATTCAGCATGGAAAGGCTGCCGAGCCATAAAGAAACACAGATAGATAAACATAATGATGATTTTTCAGAGGGACAATCTGTTGGGAACAAAGTAGTAAAAAAAGAAACGGAAGATGTGAAAAGAAGCGGTTCAAGAAAATCACATTTATATCTAGTACATACGCTGGTAACTAAGTATTTATATGGATTAAAAAATGGAACTATAGCTAAAACAAAAGTAAATATTTGTTATCCTGGAAGCAAGAAGATATATCCAACTCCCTTGGACAAATTGTTTAAAAATATTAAAAGTACTCCCTTTGTGCCAGAAGAGGCATGGAAAACGAAAATATTTTTTGGTAAAGCCAATATCAATAAAAATAAGAAAGGTGAGTATTGGGTTAATTTTGAAGAACCGTTGTATAACGACGAGAGGAAGGTGTGTTGTGTCATTAATCAGAAGATAATAGATAATACACTAAGTAAAAATGCATCCAAGAAATTATTAGATGATTTTTTGTATGAGGAAAATACATATTGTTTTGCTTTCGGAAAGCTTAAGGAAACGAAAGACAAAATTTATATAAATATATTAACATTAGATCATTTGGCATGTACAACAGAAGATATTGAAAGATTGGATGATTTGTGCTAGATGAAGAATAGGTAAAATAAAATGGTTGGAATCAAGCCTCCAAGTCTGATAAAGATTTGGAGGTTTTCTTTATAGCGCTATTCTGTCCTCGGTACGGTTCAATGGTTTGTCCATAATTGCTAATAAAAAATACAATTTGTTTTATTGCATAATACAAAGTTATGATATAATTATAAAAAATAAAACGTATAATACTTTTGCAAGATAAAATTAGGAAGGGAATATTCAGGAATTGTAAAACTGGAAGATATAGGAGGATAAGGATGGGCAAGAAATGCTTTGTAATTATGCCATTTTCAAAAACAGCGGATAAACATGATGAGGAGTATTGGACGACTTTTTTTGGCATAATCAAAAAGATTATGGGGGAAAAGGGCTATTTATGTACACGGTCAGAGGTTGGACCATATAAATTATTTTCAAATATTATAGAAAATATAGAAAATAGTGATCTTGTGATCGCTGTATTAACAGATTTTAATTCGAATGTATGGTATGAACTGGGAATAAGGCACACGTTAAGGGCAGGCACTATAATGCTTTTGCAGGAGGGGCAGAAAGTACCGTTTGATATCAGCGACTTTGGAATCATTTTTTATAAAGATTCCATTGGCCTGGAGCAGTATATGGAAAAGGCGATAGAGGGATATTTGGACAAGCTGGATGACAGCGTTTGTGACAGCCCGGTAATCAGTATTTTAAACAGCAGAGCATATAACAAGGTTGAGAAAAAACTGGAAGAGATGGAGAAATTAATATGGAGGCTTGTGGATGAAGTTCCAAGAGACATGGATATAGCAGAAAAAAGCAAAGTCAAAAGAAACAGAATATTGTGGGTGGATGATTATCCGACCAATAATCAATCAGTAGTGAATTTATTTCAAGATAAAGGCATTCAATTTGATATCGCGCTCACAACAAGGCAGGGACTGGCGTTTTTTAAAAAGAAATTATATGATTTGGTTATCACAGATATGGGAAGAGGGGATGAAAGAGACGCAGGATTATCGCTTCTGAAAGAACTTCAGTCATTGGATTGTGAAGTACCGATTATCGTTTATTCAAGCCGCAGGGCAATAGAACGATATGGGGAGGAGGCTCTGCGATTAGGCGCATATAAAGTGACGAATGAGGTTGGTAATATTATTTCGGTAATTTCCGATGTTCTAGGATTGTAGAAAGCAAAGAAAAAATTAGGATAAAATTATTTTATAAAATAAAAATAAAATAACAAAAAAATATTTAGAAATACTTTCTATTTCTGAAAAAAGAATGTATAATCGTAGCATATGAGCATATTATTCCAAACAGAAAGGGGGAAGAATGGATCTTATTGGAAACACGTGGGGGCTATCCGCATTTGTTTCCTTTTTTATGCTATTTGGGCAATCGTATGATAGCATGCGCATAGGAGCATATGGAAAGATTTGCTGTTGAAATAATATGTTTCCTGCGCGGCAGACAGGGAGGTTTTCCCTGCTCAATTTCAAATGATGTATTTTACAAAGGAGGTATCAAGGATGAAAAAGTCCGGAAGAAAATTGTTAGGCATTTTGCTGACAGCGTCCATCATAGCGGCGACGGTATTTCCAATGCAGGGTACGGCGGCAGAAGGAATTGACCGTGAAGTGAAAAGTAAGACGCAACAGGAAAAAGAAAATGCAACACAGGGGGAAATGCCGGAAACTACGGTTTCTGCTAATATTTTGCCGACAGAGGAAATGGGCGATTCCCTGATTATGCCGATGTCTTATGATGTCAACCAGCCAGTGATCGAGAGCTTTGAATTTGAGGAAAACGGGCAGACATTGACTAAAGATAACACGCTTCATTTTAATATGTCGGCTTATGATGCGGACCGTGATATCAGGACTGTTCGTGTAAAAATTGTAAGGAAAAGCGGCTCCAGCAATACGCAGCAGGTGACTTTGCAAAAGGGGGAAGGAAATCTGTATACAGGAACGCTGCCTTGCAGCAGATTTACAGGATATGAGGGAGATTACTATATTTCCCAGGTTTATGTAGAAGACGAGACGAACAATTATGTAGAGTGGCCTGTTACGGAAAATGGACAGTATCTTTATACATTTACAGTCAATAATACCAGGACATTGTCGCTTTCTGACTTTCAAATACAGAAAAATCCTTCTGGTGCAGATGGGAAACTGCGGGTAGGAGATACAGTGACATATACGGCGCATGTGGAATGCGAAGGTATGGAGCCGACAAATACTGTATATTTATATCTGAAAACAGTGAATAGCAGTTCATCACATTCAGATAACATATATATGAAGTATAATGCAGAAACCAAGACGCTGACAGGTACTTATACGATTAAAGATGGCACTTATCCGGCAGAATGGACGTTGGATTATATTTATACATATTTATATAATAAATCTTATTATTTTTATCCCAACAAAATTGAACCGAATAAAGATTTAAAGTTTACAGTGTCCAATGACGATTATGATGCAGAAAAACCTATAATCGAAAGCATTACCATTGATAAAAACGGACAAATGGTAAAGGCCGGGGAAAAAGTAACGATTAAGGTGAAGGTAAAGGAAAAAAATCCCAATAGTTCAATGCGAATAAGGTTTTACCCGCAGGCTGGGGGATCGTATAATTACACTTATCTGTATTTAGATAAAGATACCATGGAATATACAGGGAGTATTAATATTACAAGCAGTACTTATCCTACTAAATGGGAACTTGACTATTTGAGCTTGTCGGATGTGAATGGAAACAGCACGTCCCTGTCGGATTTCCAGGCAGATTGGAATACAACCCGTCCATGGTACTATACGGTAGACCCGGATGGGTATCGTCCAGCCAATGTTGATACAAAATCTCCTGTGATTGAAAGCATTACCATTGATAAAAATGGAGAATGGGTTTATCCGGGCGATACCGTCACCATAACTATAAAAGTGGATGAGGAAAATCCTTATGATACGGCATATGCTGATTTTTATCCGCAAGTAACGAATGTATCCAGTTCCAATCGTGTTTACTTAAGATATAACGCGGACACAAAAGAGTATAAGGGAACCATTTCCATAACGGATAATACATATCCATGTGAATGGATGCTTACCGACGTGCAAGTCAGGGACAATAGAGGAAATTATACTTACTTATCCAATTTCAAACCGGACTGGCGCGATACCTGCCCATGGTATTACCGGGTAGAAACGGACAAGACCTACCGGGAAGACGTGCAAGATGCCACTTTCACCGTTTATGGCTTGATGCGTCAGGAAGATGGCAGTTATAGCTATGGCACATACATATCGGGCAAGACAATGAAAGTGGGAAGAAGGGATTCCCTGGAAGGAATCGGGGTATGTCCTCCGCTGCCCGCAGAAGGGGTAGGCGTGAAATTCCAGGATGAAAGCTCCGGCAGGGAAATCGACGGGGATACGGAACTCTTTTTTGCAAACTCTACAAATCCATGTTATAGTTTCCGTGCCGTTTACGACAAAAGCTGCGTCAATGTAGTTCTGACCTATGTGAGCAAAGAGGAAGGAATGAAAATGGCAATCGTGCCGCAGTTCGTCGATAAGGGGGCGACTTACGGAGAAATGCTGGCTTCTTTTGTGCCTCCGGCAGATGTAGATCAAGACCTTCTGACTGGATACCAGCTGGACGGTTCCCGGGATGAAACGGCAATCGTGGAGGACCTGGGCTACGTTGGCGTAGAGGCAAAGTATAATGACTGCGTGGTTGCATGGAGTATGAAATACCTTGATGAAAATGGAAAGGAAGTTTCGAGGGTTGTTTCCAAAGCATATGAAAAAGGAACCACTATGAATGATGCGCTGGCAGTTCTGGAGCAGCCGAAAGCGCCGGAGGGGCTTGTGTTTGAAAAGTGGATCCTGCCAGGAATAAACGGGGAAGAAACGCTGTTCCATGAAATGACTAATTTGAATATTATAGCCGCATACAAAGGTAGAACCACGGCAGAAGTGTCTTATACCTACCGTGGGGAAGACGGGAAACTTGCTTCGGGCAGCAGTCTGATGGCGCTGGAAGGAGAAAATCTTTCGTATAATGATACTTTGGTGAAGGTGAAAGAAGAACTGGAGGCATTGCATCATCTGGAAGGCCTTGTGCTGTCGGATTGGGCGAGATCAGCGGGAGGCACGGATATTGCAGGGTATAAAAAAATGAGCCTTCAGGCACAGTACGCGAACTGCACGGTTATTTTGAAATACCCGAAGGACGCTTGCGAGTATGTGGTTGTGGACAAAGGTTCCAGCTACATGCTGCCCGTAGAGAATAAGGAGTATATGGATATTGTCTGGGAAGGCTATGGCATGGGAGAAACCGTGGTGATCAGCGAAGACAAGGAATTTCTCCTGGCTGACGCAAAGCGGAAGGACGGAACGACGGAAGAGCCGTCAGGCGGAAAGCTTTCCGGGGAAGAAATTGAGAAAATCGTAGCGGACATAGAGCAGAGCGGAAGCGGGGAAACGCTTCGTGTTGATATGAAGAAAGCTACGGTAGTGCCAAAAGAAGTTTTAGAAGCGATTAAGGGGAAGGAAGTCAATATCGTCCTTGATATGGGGGACTATAGCTGGTCCATTGGCGGAGATAAGGTAGTGGCCAGCGATCTGAAGGACATTGACCTGGAAGTGATTGTTGGCGCGGATGATATCCCCTTGACTGTTGTGGAGGATCTTGCGGACGGAAAACCAGCCACCCAGATTAAGCTGATCTACGATGGGGAGTTTGGCTTCCAGGCAGACCTTACCGTGAACCTTGGCAGTGAAAACAGCGGCTGTACGGGGAACTTATACTATTATGACAGCGCCGGAAAGCTGGTATTTCAGAATGCCGGGGAAATCGGGGCGGACGGCAATATTAGCTTGTCCTTCTCCCATGCATCCGAGTATGTGGTGATTATTGATAAAGAACTGACGGACAGCGGGAATGAAACGGACGAAGGAAATAAAGAGGAAAGCGGGAATAGTACATCCCATAGCGGCCAGGACAGCGGCAGCGAGGAAATAGTTTCCATTGCGAAAGCGGAAAGCGATATCGTTCCTAGTGTTGACGTGGAAAAGGATAATGATTCCGGCAAACCAAAGAGTCCGAAAACGGGAGAATAATAGGATGAAATTTGGAAAAAAACAAATACTGTCCATCCTTGCCATTATTGCTTTTGGTGCAGTGATTATATGTGCCGGCCTTCGTGGAGGGAGGACTGAGGGAACAGAAAATACAGAAAATATTGGTATTTCAGAGGCCGACGCGAATAGGGAGGATTTGTCGCAGGCTTCGGAGGCCGGTGCGAATCCATCGACGGATGAACCCGGCGGAACAAAAGTTGATTTCGAGCAATTAAAGGCGCAGAATCCGGACATTTATGCGTGGATCACCATCCCAGGAACGGGAATCGATTATCCGGTTCTGCAAAAAAGGGATGCCAAGGATCCTTATGACAATTACTACCTGGACCATCAGGTGGATTTGTCGGAAGGATTTCCGGGGGTCATTTATTCCCAGCCCGTTAACCGCCGGGATTTCACGGATTCCGTTACGGTTTTATACGGACACAATCTAAAAAAAGGGGGAATGTTCAGCGATCTGCATGATTTTGCGGATAAAGACTTTTTTGCCGAAAACAGCCAGGTAATTGTTTATACGCCGGAGGAAATACTTACTTATGAAATTTTTGCCGCTGTCGATTTTTCCGATGCGCTATTGCCTTATGAATATGATTTTACGGAAAGCGCAGAGGTACAGAGACATTTGGCGGATGTGGAGAAATGCCAGGGGAATTTCCGGGAGGAAACGAGGCCGCAGGAAGGATCTAAAATACTTGTGTTATCCACTTGCTATGCCGACAGGGAAGAGCGGAGGCTTCTGGTGGAAGCGGTATTGACGGAGGAGGTACTGACGGCAGAAACGGCGACAGGGGAAGTGCCAACGGTAGAAATGTTAGCAGAAGAAATGCAGTTGGTGGAAGTGCTGGCAAAAGCACTGCCGATAGAACAATAAATGATGAAAAAGAAATAAATGGAAAGGTGCATGGCCATGATCAAGAGAGGCTTTGCACCTTTCTATTTTTAACAGGTTTGAAAAGAAATGTATGCAGTGTCAGAATTGGAAGTTACGCATGACAGACGTGGCAATCAATGGTACAATAGGAATGGATAAAAGCAGAAGAAGAATATTCACATGGAAAGGGGAGCGCTAATTGAAGGAAGCGGAATTAAGGGATATTATCGCAGCTGACATTGAAATCTTGGAAAAGGGTCTGGTGCTGTTAAAAAAGGAACAATACATACCGAATTCCTTAGGAACAAAGGGTTTCATTGATTTATATGCAAGAGACAGCAAAGGGAATCACGTGATTATTGAACTGAAAAAGAGCGATGCGTCTGCCCGGGAGGCGATACACGTTCTGCCTATAACAAATGGTCGGTTTATCGCCCCCTGGCATGATATGTGCTGGTATATAAATAAAGATACTTTGCAGAAAGGCATTCAATCCATGGAACGCTCATGTAAAGTAAAAGGCATTGATGATTTTATTATTGTAGTAATCCAGCTGGATCATCCGATCATTTCAAAGAAAGAAGCACAAATGAAAGAGGAAATTTTACAAATGGCGGCTTTGAGCGGAATGCCGGCGAATAAGGATGTGAAATTGCCGACATATGAATTTGTTGCATATTTTGCAATGCAAACTTTATCAAAAGAAAAATGTTTATCCATATTATCTGCGGATAAAGGCCAATATGAGGAAGCACAGGAAGTAATTGGAGATATGGGGGAGGAGGAAGAACTCCATTATCTTCATGAATTAGTGGTGGGGCTGGATCCGTCTTTTTATAAGGATTTTTATGAAATTGGATATCCTGCAAAAATTAACGATTTCTTAGAAAGCATGGAGTATTCTATACAAGAAATAAGAAGGTATGGAATCAATATTATGTGGATCCGCCATCGGAATGCGATCTATGTAAATGTTCGCTGGCGAAGGAAAAGTATATGGTAGATGGTAAAGTGAGGAATTCGCATGTATGGGCAAATATGTGTTCGGACTGTGCCTTTTTTTGTGGAGATGGCATAGGATGGGGAATGGGGCAGCTTTATTTAAAAGATGAGAAAGGCCGGCTGCTAGTCGGTGGTTTTGCGGATGAAAAGGAAGGGGAGTCCGGGGATAGTTATTTTTAAAATATAATCAAAAGGAGGATCGATATGTTATTGTTAGAATACCCGAAATGCTCAACGTGCCAGAAGGCAAAAAAATGGCTGGATGCGCATCAAATTACATATACAGACCGCCATATCGCGGAAGATAACCCTTCTTACGATGAGCTAAAGGAATGGTATGGGAAAAGCGGCCTGCCGCTTAAAAAATTTTTTAATACAAGCGGCCTGGTATACAAGGAGATGCAGCTGAAGGACAAGATTCCGGCCATGGACGAGGAAGACCAGCTTAAGCTGCTTGCTTCGAATGGAATGCTTGTCAAACGACCGCTTGTTGTGGACGGCGGAATGGTGTTGGTTGGTTTCCGGGAAGGGGAATGGGAGGAAAAAATAAAAGCCAGATGATGTCGCTCCTACCGCCCGCGATTCAAAAGCAGACATACAAACTGCAGCAATAAACTCATGGTTATATTGATGCACCATAATATGAGTGCAATACCTATTGTTATAATAGTTATTAGCGCAACGTTTAGCGCGGAAAATGGGAAAAAATTCATAAGGAACTCCCTGAAAAATAATATGGGTGATAACAGCCGAAAGCCTTTGTTTCTAAGGGCTTTCGGCTGTTTTCGTTTTTTTGTTTGTGAGATGCAAGAAATATAAAAATTTTAAAAGCCAGCGATGCTGCTGCCGTGCAGCCTGCTGCATACCATGTCCCGATGGCGGCAGGCGGCTGTCTGGAAGAGGAGCATTTTCTGGGAAACCGTATTTGACGCATCATATACGGGAAGGCTTGCCGCAGGGAACAGGCGGATCAGGCTGCTCCAGTCATTTTCATCAGCATCGGTTTTCTTGCGGGAGAGCAGGTCGCATACCGTATCGCAATATGGTCCGAGGCAGCTGCGGATTTCCGTATCGGTGCAGTATTCCCTCTGGCGGAAAGGCTGGTTGGTCTGTATTGCCCGCAGGGCATCGACCATCTGGCAGAAAGCGCGGGCGAAGATGACCGTGTTGTTTTTTATGACAGGCGATCCCAGCCAGCGGGGTATATATTGGTAGGAAAGATATCCAAGGTCGGGCAGATGTCCGATCCGTCCGTGGCCGTGATAGGACATGGAATGGAAAGTAACATTAGGGAAAGTGCGTATTTTGCCGTATTCCGCGACATCGGGATTTTCTACTTTCAGACCGCTGATGTCATTGATCCAGTAATTGGGCGTACCGATAAAAAATTCGTGCGCCCAGGTATCTGCCAGCACATGCATGCGGATGCCGATCAGATAAAGCAATAAATCAGGCGTATACTGGCCGGGCGGTACGGCATAGCAGGAGATTGTATCGTCGATCATTTCCCTGGCAAGGTCGCTGTTGTGCAGACAGAGGCATTGAAAATCATTTCCATCGATATCGTCATCGAAAGAGAAGCCCTTCCATTGCTGCTCCCCGGCATATATCTGCCTGTGGTTCGGACTGAAATTTCCGGGAAGGAAGTGAAAAGGCATCCAGATGCTGCGTATTTTCTGAAGCGCGGCATTGGTTTTCGGCGAGTATTCCCCATATTTTATATCATCCATAATGGAATCGCCGAATGTTTCACACGTAATAACAGTATTCTGGTATACGCCGGATATGCCTGTCTGTTTTAAAAGATCTTCGGTACAGTCATCCACCATCTGCGCCGCCCACGCGATTTTTTCCGCGTCGTCATGCTGGAAGCCGGCGATTCTTGCGGCGCAGTAAGTTCCTTCAAAGTGAAAGTCTTTGTTCATATTGATCCTCCATTCTATCGTTGCCGGCTTATGCCGGTATAGGGAGAAGTATATGGGTTCCGGGCCGGGGCTGCCTTCTTGCGGGATCAATGAGGGGCGGCCGGGGATTAATGATGGAAGGCAGAGGGAAGGGCCTTCCAAAGTGATTCAAGTAAAGCCAAAAGATTCTATAAAAAATAAAGGTTATTGATACCAGAAAATATGCGATTCAGCCCAAATCATTTATGATGAAAGGAAATTCAGGTATTTTAAAAAAGACCTGAAGACTGGACCGCTGTTACTGCGAATATATCGACAGGTAAGCTGTGGGGGAATGTTTTGGAGTGAAACGAAAGATGAATGGAAAAGAAGAACTGATTAGAAGAACCATGCAGATCATCAAAGAAATTTTTCAGAAAAACATGCGGGCAATTTCCTATTGCAAAAGCAATATGGAATGGAGGTTTAATCATATGTCTGGCTATGGCCTATATTGTACCCGCATCCGAAAAGCCTTACAGGGATGCGTGGAGGAAGGCCGCCAGATCAGACACCGTGGATATCATGTGCAGATGATTACGGAACAGATTCATTTGGTGAACGGTGTTTTTTCCATTGCATCGGAAGAAGACAGGGAAGGTTCTTTGGAGACTCCTTTTGAAATAGTGGTCTGCATGAGCGATGGAATGGCGGAATGCGTTCATATATATGGGATGGGCCGGGAAAGGCTTCTGCTTCAAGTGCGGAGCTTCCGTGAAGAAATATGGTTTCTGGAAAGCACGGATACGCTGAAGCGCCTCGAAGGATGCCTGCCGGGCGCTTTTATGCGCATTCACAGGTGTTATATTGTCAATGTGGGGCAGATACATAAAATCAGCGGAAACGAGGTGGAGATGACGAACGGGGATATTCTGCTGATCCCGGTAAGGAATGGAGCAAAAGTGCAAAAGGAGATACTGTCGAAGGCCGGGGAAATGTTTTTATCCCCATAAAAGGCGCATTCCTCCCTCAAAGTGGGAAACCGCAAGGATGATGTATTATGATTTTTCTTGCAGCAGACAGCTGCAAACGAAATGGTAAAGCAGGAAATGGAGGAGCAGCTATAGCAATGGAGTACGATGTAAATGACGAAAAAAAGTTAGTGGTCAAAATCGGAGGAAAAAATGAAAGCTATGATTTGACCGTGCCGATGAGCGAAAACGCGCTTATGGTGAAAGAAGAAAAAAGGGATATTCTGCATCAAATGGATCTGCCGGTGGTAATTTCTAATCTGAACAATACGGTTGACTTGCTGAACATCTCTTACCACGCGGTGTATGGCTTTCCGGAGCAGTCCCAAGTCTTTCGTCTGCAGAAAGGCGTGATGGATCTGAACGACATGGGAATTATCGTGGTGACGGATTTCAAAGACCAGGCTTCTGTCGTAGTAGCGGAGCTGGTGGGAGTTTACAAATGGCTGATGAAAGGCATGGAGAGCATGGCGATCAACAAACTGGAGCGCTTTGCGAACCTGGCGGGGGGCATGAGCAAACAGGCGGAAGAAATGGCGGACGGCTATCAAAGCGCCGCAGATAATACATCCGCCGTCTTGCAGAAGGTTATGGACCAGAACGCTTCGCAGATAGAAAAAAATGCGGAACTGGTGAAAATGCAGAAAGAACTGGAGGCGGCACAGGAGAGCGTGGAAAAAATCCAAAAATCCGTGGAAGAACGCCTGAAGAGCCTGCAGATGGAATATAACCGGCTGGCTAAGATTGATGACGAGGAACGGGACCACAAACGCACGATGGATATCCTGGGGGCTGTCTTCGGGCTGCTGGGCGCGGCGACTTCGGTGGTATCGGACGTTGTCGGCGCGGGAGGAGGAAACGCTTCTGCCATAAATGCCCAGGAAGATTATGACAGAGCCGAAAAGGAGAAGAAAGAACTGGAGAACCAGATCGGGGAAGCTGGGGAAGAGATCCGAAGCTTAGAAGAAAAAGTAAAGGAATTGGCCGCTAAGAAGGAGGAAGCGGAAGGAGCGGAAAATGAAAAACTGGAAAAAGAATTCAGCGATGCCAGAGCAAGAGTTACTGAGGCCAGGAAGAAAAAAGAGGACTTGGAAATTAAGAGAAAAGTTGCCAGCGATACTTTGGACAAGCTGGGCGGCGCTTTGAGCGGGCAGGGGGAAAAGATGCAGCAGGCGGCTTCTGCCAGCGGGGAGGCCAGCCAGACAAGGGCGGCCCAGATGAGCGAGATTTATTCGGAAATCATGGATCTGGAAAAACAGAAAACGGAACAGATCGGGCTGCTTGCAAAATATGCAAAGCAAATGGAGGCTGCCGTGATTGACCAGCATTCCACGGAGGCGGCAATCCAGTCGTTGATTTTAGCCGTTTCCTGTTTAAAGAAGTCGGTGGTGGCATTAAAGGATATCGCCCTGTTCTGGTCATCCATGGAAAGAAGCTGCCGGGCCTTGGCAGATAATTCGCTGAAGGATGACATCAAGGCATTGCAGTCGGTGGATAAGGCGGACCGCATCGAAGCATACCAGAGTCCTGAAATCATGTATCCGATCGCTTCCTATATGGCAAAATGGGTGGCTGTTTTATCGGTCAGCAAGGAATATCTGAAGGCGGCCGAAAAGACGAGATCCCATCTGAATGATACGGTTGTCAATTCGGATTCCGCAGACATGTCCAGGGAAGCCCATTGGGAGCTGGCTTCCAGGCTGGCAGGAGAAGTAGGGGACAGCCTGAGCAGGCAAGTAACTGGCAAAAAGGGAAATTAGGAGGAATGATCATGGAGAAAGAAGGTTTTGTTCAATATCTCGATACGGTGCGTGCCGTGTTCGGAGCGGTGACGAAAGCAGCTTCATCACTGCTGGAAATGAATGCAATGAATGTTTCGCCAACGGAGAAGGAGAGCGTCCAGCTCCAGTCTGCTTTTGTGGAAATCGGCGACCATATACGACGATTGAAAAAAGATGCACAGGAAAAGATCGGGGAATATAACAGCAAGAAGGAACAATGCGCCGCGGCATCCCAAAAGGCTATAGAAGAACACGCAAAAATGCAGGAAAATCTGCTGGCATTGGAAAAAGAAAATGCAGATGCGAAAGCCGAACTAGCTCAGAAAAGAATGGAAAAGGATAATTATGAAAGGGAATATAGGGAATCGGAGGCGAAACTGGCAGAGGTTTCCCGGCGAAAAGACGAAGAAATAAGGAAAAACCAGGAAAAAAAAAGAACTTGAAAAAGTGGTTCTGGGTTCCCGGGTACGGGATTTATCTTGCCATTGATACTTTGGTCAATGAACTGGATAACGAGATTGAATCGCTGAGCGCGCAAACGGAACGCGAAAAGCGGCGCAGGGATGATCTGGCAAGCCAGTATAACGCAATCAGCCGCGAGGTGGAAGAGAGGAACCGAAAAATAGAAACAATCAAAGGTAAAATGGACGGACAGATCAAAGAAATGGAGCGCCTACTTCCATGGGCAGGCTGCGGGTATGGCAGAATTTGAAGGGGCTGCGCAAGGAGAGCGGGTCGGATATGGTGATCGGTATTGTGGCGGAAAATATGAAATCGGAACCTTCTGCCAGGGAAGCGGCGGTGACGGGTTTTACCTTCGGGGATTATGTCAGCGTCATATCTTTGGAGGATGCCAGCCCGTCTGTGACAATCGCCCATGAGATCGGTCACTGCCTGTCCCTTGGCGATGAATATGAGAATGGGACTTTTTCGCTTTCCATGAATATGGTGCCATATAAAATGAAAGGGAAAAACCGGTTCGCTTTGTCAGAAGCGGCAGAGGGAACCAATCCCTATATCAGAGGGGGCGCGGCGGATGAAACGCAGGGATCGGGGACGATCGTATATGCGCAGCAATATCCTTATGACATTTTTGCAGGAAAACTGATCAGCCATGATATGACAAGCTTTATGGGCTTGTCCGGCTATCCGGAGTCGGAGTATTGGGCGACGGCCCAGATATGGGAATCGCTGTACCGGGAACTTGCGGAGGACGGGGATGGAGAAAAGAAGAAGCAGGAAAAGGAAGAGAAGAGGAAATAGGCGCATATGGGAAAGGAATGGGCAGCTATGAAAGAGCAATTACGTGAAACATTGGACAAGGTATCGCTGATCCCCATGAGGGAATGCGAACAGGAAGCGGCAGCGGTCTTAATCGGCGCGGTGGGGCTGGAGCTGTATGCGGCTTATAGCAAATTGTGTTGCTACCCTTTTGTACCGACCTATAATTACTCTGGTTGCCTGTCACAGAATTAACCGATATAATGACATGAGAACAGAGAAAGGAAAAGGTTTCAGGACACTAATCTTTTGCAGAGAAGCGTGCCCTGAAACCTTTATTAAAGCCATGGTCATTATATCAAAATATGAAGTGGAATACAAGGAAGATGAAGATATTTTTAATCAACAGTAAAGAAGAACGCATCTGTCCATGCTGTGGAAGCTCCCTGAAATACAGGGACAGCAGGAAACGCGTACACAGGATTGCGGGAGGCGGGAAAGAATGGTACCTGATCCGGCGGCTGAAATGCAGCAATGGCAAATGCGGGAGGCTTCATAATGAACTGCCAGACTGCATCTGCCCCTATAAGCATTATGATGCGGGCCTTATAGAGGATGTGGCGGACGGTGTGGTCAGCGAAGAGGATACGGAAACGGAGGACTATCCCTGCGGGGGGACTATGAAACACTGGCGATGGTGGCTCCACATGAATGAAAAAAACATGGAAGGGCAGATCAGGGCAGCGGCATACCGTTTCCTGGATCTGGACGGAAAGTTCCTGAAAGCAGGGGCTTCTTTACTGGAAGAGATGAAAGAACGGATAAGCCCCGGCTGGCTTAAGGTGTCGGTCAGGGCCATATATAACAGCGGAGGGCGGATAGAGCCATATCCGGCTGCGGCATAAGGATGCACCTGCTTTTGTTCGCTGACATTTATATTCCGGAGTATGCTGTCTTTTGGAAGGAGGGCCATACAGATGGAGAAAAAAGAAGTGAAAAAATGGCAGGATGAAGAGGCGCTTAAAAGATATCAGATGATAGCGCCGCTTCTGGAGGCGGACATGGATGAAGGGAAAAGACAGCAGCTGCGGGAGGAAGCCGCCCGGAAGAACGGCATATCGAAAAGGACGCTGTACCGTTACGAAAAGGGGTACCGTGAGGAAGGGTTCGGAGGGCTGCGCCCAGCCGGGCGGACAAAAAAGAGGCAGCAGAGGCTGCCGGAAGACTTTGAAGGCATCATGGAACAGGCAGTGCAGTTAAAGAGGGAGGTTCCGAAACGGAGCGTGCGCCAGATCATAAAGATACTGGAACTGGAAGGATGGGCGCAGCCGGGCGTGCTGAAACTGTCCACGATGCAGAGGCATCTGTATGAAGCGGGTCTTGGGAAGAAACAGATGAAGCGGTACGCGGAGAAACGGACGACATCATCCAGACGGTTCTGCCGGGCGCACCGGATGGAGCTTTTACAGGGGGACATTAAATACGGCCCGGAACTGCGGACAACGGACGGAGAGCTGGTAAAGACTTATTTATCCTCCCTGATAGATGACCACTCCCGGTATATTGTGCAGTCGGAGTTTTATGATAACCAGAGACAGGAGATCGTGGAGGACACCTTCCATAAGGCAGTATTAAAAGCGGGGAAATTTGACTGCGCCTATCTTGACAACGGGGTGCAGTATACGGCGGACCACCTGGGGAAAGCCTGCGCAAAGCTGGGGATACGTCTTGTCCATGCAAAGCCGGGCGCGTGCCAGTCCAAGGGAAAAATAGAAAAATTCCACCAGAAGGTGGACCAGTTCATAGCGGAGATACGCGTGGCGCATGTGCATTCTGTGGAAGACTTAAACCACAGGTGGAAGATATTTCTGGAGCAGGAATACCAGAAAGAAGCGCATGCGGGGATCAGGGAGTATTATGAATCTTACGGGGCATCCGTCCCAGACTGCGGGATCACGCCGGAGCAGGAATGGATGAGGGACGCCAGGGGACTTATATTTATGGATGTTTCTGTTGTGGCGGAAGCATTCCTGCACCGTGAGAGGCGCAGGATCGACGAGGCAGGGTGTTTTTCCCTTTCAGGGAGCCGGTATGAGGCAAGCGCGGCGCTTTCGAATCTTGAGGCGGAGGTGGCCTATGACCCGATGGATATGGACACAGTAACGGTATACTGCCGCGGGGCGTCCCCGGTCCTGGCGCACCGGATGGAGATCGGTGCATTCGCCTCCAAAGAGCCGTCTGTGCCATTGGGGATGACAGGGACCATTCCGGAGACATCAAGGCTTCTGGATGCACTGGAAAAGAAATACAGGGAAGACCACGGACAGATGGCGCGGGCGCTTTCCTTCGGGGAGTATGGGAAGGAGGCGGGCAGGCATGTATGAGAGTTTTTTTGAAATGGATCATACTCCGTTTACAAGGGACATTCCGGTAGAAAGGCTGTATACATCGCAGCGGATAGAGGATGCCCTGGGGAGGCTTGTTTATGTGGTGGACCACCAGATGTTCGCAGTGGTGACGTCAAACCCGGGATGCGGGAAATCCACGATGGTGAGGATGCTCGACGGGAGACTGGGGAAGGAGAAATACCTGCTGTTATACCTGTCAGATTCCAAGCTGACGCCGAGGTGGCTTTATGCGGGGCTTTTAGGCCAGCTTGGGCTTGAGCCGCATTATTTCAGCGGAGATTCCAAACGGCTGCTGCAGAAAGAGATCCGGGCAGTCAGCGCGGAGCAGAAAA
>OFGQ01000164.1_pt1 | contig 59196 bp, 56 predicted proteins | sample 1521791 | NCBI WGS metagenome assembly OFGQ01 (sample SAMEA3504116, study PRJEB24116) | mouse gut metagenome | biome: mouse gut; feature: mouse-associated habitat; material: faeces | place: Denmark | collected 2011 | reverse complement strand
TTTGCCGATGTAGGTGCACCTAACCAACGAGCGTTAAATGAACAGACAAATGGATTACTTAGGAAAGACGGACTAGGAAAAGATATGTATCTCAGTGATCTCCCCACTGACTATGTCCAACAAGTAGCCAGTTATAGGAACAATATTCCACGTAAAAGTTTAAACTATAAAACCCCACTAGAAGTATTCATAAAGTATACGAATGAGCAAATAGTTTTTTTCTAACTTGATTTGACAATTCAGGTTATTTAAAAAAGTTTTCAAAAAGTGTTGCATTTTGATCCTAAACAGGGTATTATAATTAAGTCGGATGCGTTAAGTCATCTGATATGAGATATGGAATACGGAAGGGTAGCGAAGTCTGGCTAAACGCGGCGGACTGTAAATCCGCTCCTTCGGGTTCGGTGGTTCGAATCCACTCCCTTCCACCATATTGGGCTATAGCCAAGCGGTAAGGCAACGGTTTTTGGTACCGTCATGCGCTGGTTCGAATCCAGCTAGCCCAATGACTGATAGGTCACGACTTAATTAGGTCGTGACCTTTTTTTAATTTAAAAAAGCAGGTGAGCAAATGAAATTAGGATTTATCGGTGCTGGAAATATGGCACGGGCAATTATCAATGGTTGGTCAAGTCAAGGGCAAAAAGCTGAGATCTATCTCCACAGCGCCCATAAAGCAAGCTATGAACCATATGCTAAAGAACATGGACTACACGCTTGTACTAGCAATACAGAGGTCGTTTCAAAGGCAGACATTATTTTCTTAGCAGTCAAACCGCTTGTGTTAGCTGAGGTCTTACACGAGATCAAAGAAACCGTCCAAGCCAAAAAGCCAGTCGTCGTTTCGATGGTGACGGGAGTATCTATCGCAGAGATCGCTGATTTGTTAGAGCTGACACCTAAAGAGCTAGAGGTCATTAGGATCATGCCAAATGTCAATGCAGAGATCGCAGCAGGAATGACAGCTTTGAATGCAAGTCCTGCTGTGACTGAGACTAATTTTTTACGCGTCAAAGGACTCTTTGAAATGATCGGCCAAACTGAGATCTTACCCGAAAAAGATTTCAGTACCTTTGTCGCTTTAGCGGGTAGTTCGCCAGCTTATGTTTACTTTTTCATTGATGCGATGTCACGAGCTGGAGTCAAATATGGCTTGAAAAAAGATCAAGCGACCAAGATCGCAGCCCAAGCTGTTTTAGGGAGTGCACAAAAAGTTTTAGCTGATCAAAAGACACCGATGCAACTAGTTGATGATGTTTGTTCACCTGGTGGGACGACGATCGCTGGCTTACTTGCCATGGAAGAAGCGGGCTTTATGACAGCTGTGATCAAGGGCATGGATGCGACGATCAATAAAGATCAAGGAAAATAAGCGTTTGTGCTTGTAATTTTGGTCTATACCTATTACTATTAAGATGTAATTAAAATAAGAAAGCGGGTCCAATTATGAGCAAAGTTATCAAGCATGCTGTTGTTTACACCGGGGAAGATAAGATAGATGACGCCTATATTCGATTTGATGAGCAGATCGAGGCGATCGGTCCAATGAGTGAGTATCGAGTTTCACCAGCTGATCAAGAGGTGATCGATGTTGAAGGTAAGCTCATCGTGCCGGGTTTTATCGATGTACATAGTCACGGTGGCTATAATTTTGATGCCATGGATGGTAATGCAAAAGAATTGAGTGAAATGGTCGATGATATGGTCTATGAAGGTGTCACGACTTATTTTCCAACGACAATGACCCAATCACCAGAAAATATTGCCCATGCGATGACAGCGATCAAAGAAGCGGCGGCTAAGAATCAAGTTATTCAAGGTATCCACTTAGAAGGTCCTTTTGTTTCACCAGTTTTTAAGGGAGCCCAACCAGAAGAATATATCCAAGCTCCAGATACAAAATTATTTGATCATTGGAACGAATTATCTGGTAATATGATCAAATTAGTGACCTATGCACCTGAGCATGAAACTTCGCCGGAATTTGAGCAATACTGTTTAGAACATGGGATCGTTCCTTCTGTTGGACACAGTAATGCGACTAGAGAACAGATGAAGCATTCTCGTGCCAGTCACGTAACGCATTTGTATAACGCACAACGCGAATTCAAACATCGTGAACCTGGTGTGACAGGTCACGCTTTGCTCGAAGATAATATCTATTGTGAATTGATCGCTGATGGTTTCCATGTGTGCCCTGATATGATCAAATTAGCGTATGAATTGAAGGGACCAGATAAGATCGAATTAGTAACTGATTCGATGCGAGCTAAGGGCATACCAGAAGGAGTCTCTGAATTAGGTGGTCAAAAAGTTATCGTTAAAGACAAACAAGCTCGCCTTGAGAGTGGTAATTTGGCCGGAAGTGTTTTACAATATAAGGACGCTTTTGTAAATATTATGAAGTTTACTGGGTGTTCACTAGAAGATGCGATCAAGATGACTTCCTTAAATCAAGCCAAAGAGTTTGGTTTGACTCAAAAAGGTGTGTTAGCAGTGGGAAAAGATGCTGATTTTAACGTCTTTGATCATGAGCTTGATCTAGTCGAAACATATAGTTTTGGACGCCGATTCAAAAAATAATTCCAAATATGGAAGGTGGTAGTCATGGGTTCACCAATTTACATTCAGATCCATAACAAAATCAAACAAGAGATCGAAGCCAATCGCTGGGCAGTCGGTGATCGGATCCCCTCAGAGCGCGATCTAGCGGTGCAGTTTGGTGTCAGTCGAATGACCTTGCGTCAAGCGATCCAGACTTTAGTTGAAGAAGGGATCTTAGAGCGCCATATCGGGTCAGGCACTTATATAGCGCGCAAAAAGGTCCAAGAAAAGATGTCTGGAGTCACGAGTTTTACGGAGTTGACAGAAGCGCAAGGAAAGACGCCTTCCAGTAAGACGGTCTCTTATTTGGTGACTGCCCCTTCGCTTAGTGAAAGTGAGCATTTAAAGTTAAAGCCTGGTCAAAAAGTCTTGCGAATGGAGCGGATCAGATATGCCGATGAAGTTCCGATCTGTTTTGAAGTGGCGACTTTGCCATATGATCTGATCAAAGATTATGCAAGAAAACAGATCACTAACTCACTTTACGGAACGCTACAAGAAAATGGCTTGACGATCGGCCATGCGCAACAAACGGTCAGCTCGATGTTGGCTTCTGAAAAGATCGCCGAATATCTTGACTTAAAACGTGGTTCAGCGATCTTGCGGTTGCGTCAGATCACTAGATTAGGGGATGGGCGTCCCTTTGAATATGTTCGGACCCAGTATGCTGGTGAGCGGTTTGAATTTTATTTAGAAAAATAAAAGAAAGCGACATCCAAGCCAAAAATAAGGCTTGGATGTCGCTTAATTTTTTAAGCAGTAAAAAGTTGTCGCTTTTTGAGCGCTGAAACGATCAGTAAGACCAAGTAAAAAGTCAACAGCCGGTCTAAATAATCAGTTCCTAGCTGAACTAAAAAGATCGCTAAAGCTTTTTGTAGTCCCAAACCACTTAAGAGTTGGACCAACATGCTAGAACCTGAACTAGTGATACCGTTAAATAAGAAGTAAGTGATCGCGGTACTCGTCAAAGTTCCAGGTAAAGAGATCACACCAGCTGCGCCTAAGATCTGCCAATTTTTAGGGGAACGGAGATATTTGAAAAGCAGACCAACGATCGCCCCGATCAATAATTGGATCGGCGAATAATACAAGGAAAAAACATCAGTAGTCAGGCCAACAAAAAGGGCGGTACTTGCGCCAACAAGCATGCCTAAGAGTGGGCCAAGCAAAGCGGCACAAAGCATTGTTCCTAGGGTATCAAGGTAAAGTGGTAGATGTAAAAATAAGGCTAGATTACTACCAACGATATTTAAAGCGATCCCGAAAGCACAGAGCGTCAATGTTTTTGGTGTCATTTTTTTAAGCATTATTTCCCCTCCAGACTTGTGATCTGTGGTAAGACCTGGGCTAACATTTCAGGATCTAACCCACAAGTGCGTGCTAAAAAGAGTTGCATCGCTTTTAAGGCGTCGACTTTTACTAAGACGTGACTGTTAGGAGAACGGTGCCAAAAATTTTTCTCATCAACGATGCTTTGCCCAAGTGCGACCCCTGAAGTAACGATCTGAGTATTAGCATCAAAGCCAGCACAAAGCTCAGGAAAGATCGTATAGAGGACAGCTAAAGGATCATTTATGACACAACCGATGACTTTTTCATATTGCCAATGAAAATCAAAATAAAAGCGCGTGATTTTTTGAATGAATTCAGCTTCCTTAGGTGCATTTTGGTAGATCAATTCAAGTATGTTGGGGGTAAAAAGCATTTTGCGAGTAACGTCAAGGCCGATCATTTCGAGCTTGACAGGTAAGTGCTCAAAACAATAAGCCGCTGCCTCAGGATCACACCAATAATTGTATTCAGCTACGGGAGAACAATTGCCAAAGCTTTTAAAATTTCCCCCCATGGACACGAACCGCGTGCAATTTTGCCAAACTTTGGGATCTTTTTGGTGGGCTAAAACGATATTAGTCAAAGGACCAAGTGCAATGAGCGTTACATCTTGCTCTTTTCTAAGCGTTTCATTGATAAATTCACAAGCATTTGAGTGATAGTTTTTATGTATTTCAGGCAGTTTGCTTTGACCTAAACCATCATTTCCATGGGTATCTTGGGCACTGACATAGTCACGCTTTAAAGGTCGATCTGCACCACGATAAACGGGGATCTTTAATTGATGACAATGAGCTAAAATTTTGAGTGCATTTTTAGCACCTAGATCTGAAGGGACATTACCAGCGACTGTGGTGATCCCGAGAACATCAAGTTCAGGTGATGCGAGCGCTAGCATCAAAGCTAGACTATCATCGATACCAGGGTCACAGTCGATAATGACTTTTTTGCGAAGAGTTGCATTCATATTTCCTACCTCCTTATGAGATTCTTGGTTTTTTATCCTGGGAAGTTTACGAACCAGTCCAAGTTATCCTTGATTTTTATAAATGCATTTTTCATTATAGAAAAAAATAAGCCGTTAAACAACAGCTAACGGCTCTAAAGCTCAATACTTAAGATATTTTTCGCGATAGACTAATAAGAGATATTTAGGCAAAGCCAACATGCGAAAAAAACGGCTCGGTTCTTTTAATAAACGATAAGCCCATTCGAGATGGTGATCGATCCACCATTTAGGCGCGCGCTTAGTTTGACCAGATAAAACATCAAAGCTTCCCCCCACGCCTATCCAGATCGCAGAAGCAAGGTCTTGGTATTTAGCGATAAAGAACTCTTGCTTAGGAAAACCTAAAGCGACAAAAACAAAGTCAGGCTCAGCTTGTTTGATCTGCTCAGCAACTTTGGCTTCATCTTTAAAGTAGCCATCACAACTTCCAGAGATCACTAGGTTTGGATAGTTGGTAGCTACTTTAGTTAAAACTTGTTGTAAGACAGCTGGTCTAGCACCTAAGAAAAAGACGCGTTTTTGATGTTTGTTGGCAAAAGAAAGTAAGGCGACCAGCGTATCATAGCCAGTCACACGCTCAGGTAAAGGATCACCTAAGATCTTAGCCCCTTTGATGATCCCGATCCCATCAGCTGTGACATAATCGGCACTACGAATAGTTTTAGCGTAGGCAAGATCATCTTTAGCTGCTAAGACGATCTCAGGGTTAGCAGTCACGATAAAACGGTTAGCTTTAGTTTGGCTATCGCGTTTTAGTTGTTCCAAAAATTCAGTTTGGGTGGCTTTGATAAAATCAAGCCCCAAAACATTTACAGTCTCAAAATTATTTTGCATGATATACCTCATTTAACTCTAAGGATCTGTTATTATTATAGCAGTTAGATTGGTGTTTTGGCTCAAAAGTGATAAAATTAGACTCATATAGTCAAATCCGCTAAAAAATTTTCGGAAAAACAATTGATTAATGAAGAGGAAAGAAATGGTTAAATTATATCCAGACGACAGTTATACATTGCATACTGATGCTTATCAGATCAATATGATGCAGACATATTGGCGCCAGGGTCTGGCAGAGCGTAAGGCAATTTTTGAAGTTTATTTTCGTAAGCTGCCGTTTCAAAATGGGTATGCGATTTTTGCAGGCTTAGAGCGCATTGTTGATTATATTCAAAATTTGCGCTTTACAAAACATGATCTCGCCTACTTAAAAGAGATCGGCGACTATCCGGATGATTTTATCGAATATCTCCGCAATTTTAAATTTAAAGCGACGATCCGTTCAGTCGTTGAAGGGGAAGTCGTCTTCAACAATGAACCTTTGCTCCAAGTGGAAGGCCCATTGGTAGATTGCCAATTAGTCGAAACAGCGATCTTGAATATCGTTAATTATCAAACTTTGATCGCAACTAAAGCAGCCCGTGTCCGTTCTGCTTGTGGGGATGATGCCTTGCTTGAATTTGGAACACGGCGCGCACAAGAATTTGATGCAGCTTTGTGGGGGACGCGGGCGGCCTATATCGGAGGCTTTGATGCGACCAGCAATGTACGGGCAGCTAAGATCTTTGGGATCCCAGCTAGTGGAACACATGCTCATGCCTTAGTGCAAGCTTACCGCAATGATTATGATGCTTTTATGGCATATGCTAAAACGCATAAAGATTGTGTCTTTTTAGTTGATACTTATGACACTTTGCGTTCAGGTGTGCCAAATGCGATCAAAGTAGCTAAAGAACTAGGCGATCAGATCAATTTCTTAGGGGTCCGGATCGATTCTGGCGATATGGCTTATATTTCAAAACGTGTTCGGGAACAACTAGATGAAGCAGGTTTTCCTAATGCTAAGATCTATGCGTCAAACGATCTAGATGAAAAGACGATCACCAACTTGAAGATGCAAGGGGCTAAGATCGACGTTTGGGGTGTGGGCACTAAGCTTATCACGGCCTATGATCAACCTGCTTTAGGTGCGGTCTACAAGATGGTAGCGATCGAGGACGAAAATGGTGTGTTAGAAGATACGATCAAGATCTCAAGTAATGCCGAAAAAGTATCGACTCCAGGACGTAAGCAAGTCTGGCGGATCACTAAAAAGACCGATGGTAAATCTGAAGGTGATTACATTACGATCGGGGATGAAGATCCGCGCAAGGAAAAATCACTGTATATGTTCCATCCACAATATACCTATATCAATAAAGATGTGACTGATTTTAATGCACGACCTTTATTGCGTGATATTTTCAAAGCAGGTGAGTTAGTCTATGAGCTGCCGACTTTAGAGAAGATCAAAGAATATTCCAAATTGCATTTAGATAGTCTTTGGGAAGAATATAAGCGCGATCTAAACCCGCAAGATTATCCAGTCGACCTTTCACAGAAATGTTACGACAATAAGATGAAGATCATTAAAGAGGTTCGTGAAAGTATCAATCAAAAACTTGAAAAGTAAGAAGGTCAAAGTTAATGAGAACATTACAACAAGAGATCATTACTGAATTAAAAGTCCAACCAACGATCGATCCTGAAGTTGAGATCAGACGCTCGATCGATTTTATAAAAGCTTACCTGTGCAAGCATCCATTTTTAAAGACCCTTGTATTAGGGATCTCTGGGGGCCAAGATTCAACGTTATGTGGCAAGTTATGTCAAATGGCGATCACTGAATTGCGTGAAAAGACAGGTGATGACAGTTATAAATTTATCGCTGTGCGCTTACCTTATGGGACCCAGGCCGATGAAAGTGATGCTTTGGATGCGATCGAATTTATGCAAGCTGATGAAATGATGCGAGTCAACATCAAAGAAGCTGCCGATGCAATGGTAGCAGCAGTTCAAGCTAATGATGTGACGGTAAGTGACTTTAACAAGGGTAATATCAAGGCACGTCAACGCATGATCGCCCAATATGCGATCGCAGGTGCAAACAGTGGGGCGGTTGTAGGTACTGACCACGCTGCTGAAGCGATCACTGGTTTTTACACCAAATTTGGGGATGGCGGTGCTGATATCATGCCATTATGGCGGTTAAACAAACGCCAAGGTAGAGCAATGCTAGAAGTCTTAGGTGCGCCTGAACATCTTTATCAAAAGACACCGACAGCTGATCTAGAAGAAGATCGTCCAGCTTTACCAGATGAAGTAGCCTTAGGTGTGACCTATGATGACATCGATGACTATTTAGAGGGTAAAGAAGTGCGTGCTGATGCGGCTGAAAAGATCGAAAATTGGTTTGTCAAGACAAGACATAAACGCCATTTGCCGATCACGGTCTACGATACATTTTGGAAATGATCTTAAATAAATATGCGCAGACAAAAAAGACTGTGATATTTAGCAGATAACAAAAAATCCATCGAGATGCAAAAAACATCTTGATGGATTTTTGTTATTTGTACGAAATTACTCGAGCTGTTTGCCATGCTTATATTCTTTGATGGCGTCTAAAAAGATCGTCCCGTATTTTTCAAGTTTACTATGCCCGACACCTTTGACTTCTAAGAATTCCATCTCATTTGACGGTAAGAGCACACACATGTCTTGTAAGGCCTGATCGGAGAAGATGACAAATGGTGGTACATGTTGAGCTTCAGCCAGCTGACGACGCAACTTACGGAGATGTTCAAACAAGCCACTTTCCACTCGTTGTTTGCTGTTGCGCTCAGCTTTTTCGCTGCGTGCGTAAACTTTTGCTTGGTTGCGTAAGACGGCTAGCCCTGTTTGGGTCACATGGAGCGTGGGGAATTGCCCACTGCTTGTTTTGAGATAACCACTGGCAGTCAAAAAGTCGATCAAAGTTTCGATCTCTTTAGTTTTTTGGTGCATGATACCATAAGTTGAAAGCTGATCGAAATTTAATTCAAAGATCCGTTTAGCCTTAGAACCGGCTAAAACTTGGGCAACGATCTTTTTGCCAAAGCGCGATTGCATCCGCACGATACACGACATGATCATCTGAGCTTCTTTAGTGATGTCTTGTTTTTCACGGGTATCAGTACAGTTTGTACATTTTTGACAATCAGGACAATCTTGGCCGAAGTATTGGACTAAGAAGCGTTGTAAACATTCTTCGGTATTAGCATAGCGGGTCAAGGCTTGGAGTTTTTGGTAATCAAATTCCCGGTGTTGTTCGTCGGCTTGGGAATTGTCGATAAAGAAACGTTGGACTTGCAAGTCAGCATCTTTGTAAAATAAGATCGCTTCGCTTGGTAGTCCGTCACGTCCGGCGCGACCAGCTTCTTGATAATAGGCCTCTAGACTACCGGGAACTTGGGCATGGATCACAAAGCGTACGTTACTTTTATCGATCCCCATTCCAAAAGCATTGGTAGCGACCATGATGGGGATACGATCGTAAAGAAAATCTTCTTGGCTTTCACGCCGTTGTAATTCACTTAAGCCCGCATGGTAAATGCCCGCTTTGATCCCCATTTTATTTAACATGATGCCTAACTGTTCGACTTTTTTGCGAGTCGAGGCGTAGATGATACCAGAATCATTGGGATTTTGTTTGAGATAGCTGAGAAGATAATGTTCAAAATCAGTGCCTTTGATAAGCTTGAAGGTCAAATTATCGCGGGCAAAGCTCGTTTTGACTTCATTTTCAGCGGGGATCATAAGTAATTCTTTGATATCTTGGGCAACTTGTGGGGTAGCGGTAGCGGTCAAGGCAACTAGCGTAGGAGAGACCGGCAGTTGAGCTAATAAAGCTGGTAATTTTAAATAACTGGGACGAAAATCATGGCCCCATTGAGAGATACAGTGTGCTTCATCAACTGCGACTAAAGAAACCGGTAATGTCTGTAGTAACTCTAAGAAAAATTGATTTTCTAAGCGTTCAGGCGCGATATAGAGCAATTTTAATTCATGCCGGCGGGCTTTTGTTAAGACCGCTTTAGCAGTTTCAAATTCCTGGGAACTGTTGATAAAGGCAGCGGGGATCCCATTTTGTTGTAAACTATCGACTTGGTCTTTCATCAGTGAGATCAAAGGAGAGATGACTAAGGTCAAACCATCTTCTAAGAGTGCCGGGATCTGATAGCACAGAGATTTCCCGCCCCCAGTTGGTAAGAGTGCGAGAGTATTTTTATGTTCTAAGAGCAAGTCGATCACCTTTTTTTGGCCGGCTTTAAATTCGGTATAACCAAAGTAATGTTTAAGTGCTGCTTTTGGTGTCAAAAAATGCTACCCCCTTTAAAATAGTGTCACGTATGATTTTAGTCTTTTATTGACCGAAGCGCAAACTTGTTCATTTATCAAAAAATCACTATAATCTAGTTAAATCATAGAATGTGAGGGAAAAATGTGGAAGCAGATTACTTACAATTAGTTGAGCAACAGTTAGCCTATCGTCCTGATCAGATCAAGCAAGTTCTAAAATTAGTTGAAGAAGGCAATACGATCCCATTTATCGCCCGTTATCGTAAAGAAGCGACGGGAAGCTTAGATGAAGTTCAATTGCGTGAGATCACCGCAACTTACCAGCAAGTTGAAAAACTTGAAAAAAGACGGGCTGATGTTACAGCTAAAATAGCTGAGCAAAAGAAATTAACACCTAAACTAGAGCAACAGTTAGCTCAAGCCAAAACATTACAACAGCTCGAAGACCTTTACCTACCGTTCAAGCAAAAACGGCAGACAAAAGCTCAGATCGCACGTCAACGAGGCTTAGAAGGTCTAGCTAAATTTTTACTGACAGATAGCCAAGAAGATGTTATTAGCCAAGCTCAAAAATATGTCGATCCTAAAAAAGGGCTCAAGACGCCAAAAGAAGCTTTGGCAGGTGCGCATGAGATCTTAGCTGAAGCTTTTGGTGAGGATGCAAGTCTACGGGCTTGGGTCAGAAAGCATGCTCAAACCAAGGGAAAGTTAGTAGCAAAAGTCAAAGATGAAAGTTTAGATGAAAAGGGGATCTATCAGGATTATTATCGCTTTGAAGAAGGAATCAAAACGATCTTAGACCATCGGATCTTAGCCCTTGACCGGGGAGAAAAGGAAAAGATCTTACAAGTCAAAGTCAAACTCGATGATGAGTATGTGCTACGCTATTTTCATGCACGGATCATCGGGCAAAAGTCAGGGCCAAGTATGCAATACGTGGAACAAGCGTATACCGATGCCTATCGCCGCTTTATCCGGCCAGCGATCGAACGCGAATTGCGTAAAGAACTAACAGCGCGGGCGGCTGCTAGTGCGATCGCAGTCTTTGGTGATAATCTTTACCACTTATTGATGCAAGCGCCTTTGAAAGGCAAGACTGTTTTAGGACTTGATCCTGCTTTTAGAACAGGGTGTAAATTAGCTGTCGTTGACCCAACTGGAAAATTTTTAGCTAAAGCAGTGATCTATCCCCATGAAAAAGCTAAAGGCAAGCGTCCAGATCCTAAAAAACGAGCTCAAGCAAAGCAAACTTTGCTTGAATTACTTGAAAAATATCAAGTTGAAATGATCGCGATCGGTAATGGGACAGCGAGTCGGGAATCGGAAAGTTTTGTGGCCGAAGTTTTAAGCGAGCTAAAGCACAAGCAAGTCTATTATGTGATCGTCAACGAAGCTGGGGCCTCAGTTTATTCTGCCAGTGCCCAAGCGCGTGAAGAATTTCCCGACTTTAATGTCGAAGAGCGTTCAGCGGTAAGTATTGCTCGGCGGTTACAAGATCCGTTAGCGGAATTGATCAAGATCGATCCTAAAGCGATCGGGGTCGGTCAATATCAACACGATCTGCCCGAAAAAGAATTAGATGATAAACTCCAAACGGTGATCGAAACTGGGGTCAATCAAGCCGGTGTCAATTTGAATACCGCTAGTGCCGCTTTATTGCAACATATTTCGGGACTAAATAAGACGACTGCCAAAAATATCGTCGCTTATCGGGATGAAAATGGGCGCTTTACCACGCGGACCCAGCTCAAAAAAGTTGCCCGCTTAGGCCAAAAAGCCTACGAACAAGCTGCTGGTTTCTTGCGGATCATTGGGGGAAAAAATGTTTTTGATAACACTGATATTCACCCGGAAAGCTATCCTTTAGCGAAAGCGATCTTAGCTAAAGTAAAGATCGACCCAGCTCAGATCGGGACTGCTTGGGCGGAAGAAAAGTTAGCACATTTTGATGCTAAAGCTTTTGCTAAAGCCAATCAAGCGGGACTAGCCACGGTCAAAGATATCGTAGCAAGCTTAAAGAAACCGGGGCGTACCTTACGTGATTCCATGCCAGCACCACTACTAAAAGCCGATGTCTTACACCTAGAAGATCTTAAGGTAGGGATGAATTTACAGGGGACGGTGCGTAATGTGGTCGATTTTGGCGCTTTTGTGGATATTGGGGTCAAGCAAGATGGCTTAGTTCACGTCTCTAAGATGAGTCAAAAATTTATCAAACATCCAAGTCAAGTCGTCGCTGTCGGTGATATCGTTGATGTTTATGTGACGGATGTCGATCTTAAGCGTGGGCGCATCCAGTTGAGCATGTTAGCACCAGCTGATGAATGAGCAACAACTTCAAGCATTAGTCGAAGAGCTCTCATTGCGGTATTTCAAACGTCCTTTTATCCACCGCGCTTACTTCAATCGACGTTTGAAAACCACTGGGGGCCGTTATTTATTGATGAGTCATGACATCGAGATCAATGAAAAGATGTTGACAGAACATGGCAAAGCTACCCTTATCGGAACGATCAAGCATGAGCTTTGTCACTACCATCTACATTTAACAGGACAGGGATATCGGCATCGTGATCAGGATTTTAAACAATTATTGCATCAGGTCGGAGGTTTACGGTATGCTCCAGCTAGTAGTAAGAATTACCGCTACACTTACTGTTGTCAAAAGTGCGGGCAAAGTTATCTACGCCAACGTCAAATCGATATCAAACGTTTTGTCTGTAGTCGCTGTCACGGAAAGTTGCGCCTTTTGAAAAAAGTCTAAAAAAATAGTTGCAGGGGTCTAGTTTGTCTGCTATAATTAATTCTGTTGTCGCGGGTATGGCGGAATTGGCAGACGCGTCAGACTAAGGATCTGGTGAGCAATTGAGCTCGTGATGGTTCGAATCCATTTACCCGCATCACTAAGCAGGACTGTGAATATTCACAGTCCTGCTTTTTTATTTGTGGATAAAAGCTAAAGAGGTAGTTTATCCACAAAGCGATATGTTATCATAAAGCTAATGATAAATCTTTTGAAAAGAGGGCCTACTATGACAGCCGTAAAAATTACCGCAAGTGCGGGGTATCTTCCTGAAAAGGTAGTGACTAATGATGAATTGAGTCAGTTGATGGATACGTCCGATGAATGGATCGTGTCCCATACTGGGATCAAAAAACGGCACTATGCGATCGCTGAAAATACGTCAGATCTAGCTACAAAGGTCGCCCAAAAGTTATTACAGCAAGCTAAGTTAGATGCGACAAAAATCGATCTGATCATCGTATCAACGATCACCCCCGATGCTTTAACACCAGCGACAGCTGCGATCGTCCAAAAAAATATCCAAGCTAGCAATGCTTTTGCGTATGACTTATCCGCCGCATGTGCGGGCTTTATCTTTGCGCTGGCAACTGCTGAAAAATTTATCCACAGTGGGATGTATCAGCGGGCAATGGTCATCAGTGCGGAAACTAATTCCAAGATGATGGACTTTACCGATCGGACCTCAGCAGTCTTTTTTGGAGATGGTGCTGCGGGGGTGATCTTAGAAAAAAGTGCCGGCAATACAGCGTATTTAGCGGAAAAGATCGCCACCCAAGGTAACACTGAAGTTATCCACAGTGGACGTGTGGCCCCGCTACAAAAAGTGGCTGCCGATAATTATCCACAATTGGATGCATTCTACCAAGATGGACGGGCAGTTTACAATTTTGTAACAAATGACGTTAATGCTCATATCGCTGAATTTTTGGCAGATAATGGTATCAAACCAACTGACCTTGATCTTGTGATCACGCACCAAGCTAATTTGCGGTTGATCGAAAATATCGCGCAATATTTGGCTTTGGATATCGACAAGTTTGCAATCAATGTCACGGAAGCGGGAAACACTTCATCAGTAGGGATCCCGTTAGCTTTGGCACAAGCTTTAGAGCAAGGAAAACGACCGAAAAAAGTCTTGTTGACCGGTTTTGGTGCCGGGTTAGCCTATGGTAGTATTTTGTTAGATCTAAGTGAATTTGGAAAATAAAATATAATTTGTCCCGTGGATGTAAGTGTTACAAACACGGGTTTTTTCGTATTTCTAAGTAACATACCTAGATAAATAAGTACAAATATGTAATTTAAGAGTAACATTTTTGTAATCTTACTAGTGTATACTATGGAAAGTAAATAAATCGACGAGGTATCCAAATTATGTTTTTAAAGAAAGTGATCACAAGTACAGTCGCACTTAGTATGTTGGCTGTATCTGTTTTAAATACAACAACAGCAGTGAGTGCAGACGCTGTATCTGATACTCAAAATGCGATCAATACTAATAAAAGTGAAACAGATAAATTATTAAAAGATATCGCCTCAGCAAACGCTGATAACATTAAATTACAAGAACAAATTTCTGATAACACTGAAAAGATCGAAAAATTGAAGACTGATATCGACCAATCAAATGAAAAAATCGACAAGTTAAATGGGCAGATCGAAGGTGCTAAGGTCGAAGTTGAAAAACGCACCGAAGCACTTAAGGGGCAATTAGTTGCTCTACAAAAGAAATCTGGTGATACAGTTAGTGGTAACATCTACCTTGATTTCGTGATCAACTCAGAAAACTTCTCTGACTTGGTCTCACGTACTTTTGCGGTCAATAAGTTGAACCAAGCTAATAAAGAAGCTTTGAATGATGTTAAAGAAGCTAAAGATCAATATACATCATTATTGAATGAACAAGAAAAGACAAAAGCTAACTTGCAATCAGATAAATCTGAGCTTGAAACAAAGCAAAATGATTTAAAATCAATGAAAGAAAAATCAGATCAACAACAAGCTGATCTGAACAAGAAGATCGAAGATAATAAGGCTACTTTAGTTGCCTTACAATCTCAATATGAAGAAGCTGCAAATGCAGTTAAACTTGCTCAAGATAAAGCAAATGCAACTGCACAAGTTGCTGACGCTAAAAAAGAGAACAAAAATGATAATAAAGCTACTGAAAACAAAACAACATCAGAAGCCACAAGTTCTTCTAACGCTGGTAGCATCAGCCAAGGTGATGGTAGCGCACATGGTATCGTAGCAGGTAACACATATCCATGGGGTCAATGTACATGGTACGTAAAACAAGTTGCTCCTTGGGCTGGTAATAACTGGGGTAATGGTGGACAATGGGGTTCCTCTGCAGCAGCTGCTGGCTTTAGAGTAGACCATTCACCAGCTGCGGGTTCGATCATCGTCTTCTTACCAGGTCAATCCGTTGGTGGTCAATGGACAGCTGATGGTGCTTACGGACACGTTGCTTATGTTGAATCTGTTAATGGCAACTCTGTAACGATCAGCCAAGGCGGTATGGGCTTTAGCAATCCTGCTGGTCCTAACACCCAAACTATTTCTGGTGCAGGTAGCTACATCTACATCCATCGTTAAGATAAGTTTCAAAAGCTCATTGAAGATGACAAGTTCATTTTCAATGAGCTTTTTTATTCTGAGAATAATAGTACTGATCCAGAATGTGTCTTACAGCATAAAAGCTTGTATGCAGATGGCTATCATTTTAAAAGTATATAAAAAAGACACGCCAATTAAGGAAAGAAACTTATCAACTGATCACTATTTAATAACGCTTCTCCAACGAAAAATGTAGAAATCCGACAAGCATCCGCGCAAAGACTTGAAACTATGAGAAATGATATTGATAAAGCTCACCACAAGGGAAGATCTCTTAGGCGAAGTTACAACACTTGAGCCGATAGCCCAAAAAGCCACGTTTAGTAAGTTCACCAGCAAATTTTAAATCTACTCCGTTTTAATGCTGAAATAAACCCCCTAAGTTAGCTTCTTTTGTCCAACTTAGGGGGTACTTTAGTAATTTAGCGTGTCTTTATTATATTAATAAGCATAATTTCCAGTATGATCGGAAGTGCCGTCATAGTCAGGAGTATAGGTATTTGTTTTATCATCAGTGGTCTGATAAGTAGAGCCACCAGTTGGATCAGTGAGTGACGAGTCATCGTCAAAACTCTTAGTTGAAGCATCTAAGCCAAGTTGCTTACGGATCGCATCTGAGACTTTTTTCTTTTCAAAAGCAGATGCGACTTGGTATGAAAGCCCATCTAGCAAAGTATCTTGTCCTTGTAGCACGTTAGATTCGATCGTTTGCCCAGCATCTGTGTAGCTAGTTGCGATCGTGATCATATCACCATAAGTTAGGTCGGTCTGCATGTTGCTTCCGATCGATTTAAGTAATTTTTGATAGTTAGAAACTGCAGAAACAGAAAGTGATTTATTAACGATCGCTTCGATAACTTGCTTTTGCCGTTTTTGCCGACCGTAATCGCCTTCTGGATCATCATAACGCATTCGTGAGTAGGATAAGGCTTGCTTTCCATTCATCGTTACGGTTTTGTCTTTAGTCACATCAGCATCTTCGTACTTGAAGGTAAGTAGCGGTTTGATCGTGATTCCCCCCACAGCATCAACTATCTGTGTTAAACCACGCATATTGACTAGCACGTAGTAATCGATCGGAATATCAAGTGTATCTTGGATCGTTTCGATCGCAGTTGAGACACCACCGATCGTGTAGGCTGAGTTGACTTTATCATATGAATTGACCGAGTCTGGGACTTTGACTTTAGTATCGCGTGGGATACTTGTTAGCGTAGTTGTCTTAGTTTCTGGATTTAAAGTGGCGACAATGATCGTATCGGTTCGCCCAGTATCATCGCGCCCTAGATCACCTGTATCGGTCCCAAGCAGTAAGATCGAGATCGGACGCTTATCTTTTAGGACGGAGGAAACGTTGCGACTCTTAGTTATATTTGAACCGTTGTAGGTCTTGTCTAACGTATCTTTAGCTGAATTTAGAATGTGATGTATGTACGTTCCAACTCCCCAAAAAACGATCAAGGTGAGTGCCAGTAAAGTCCAACAGATGCGTTTGCGTAATTTGGGGTCACGCTTTTTGACATGCGAGGGCGAACTTTTTCTTGATCGCGGTTCATTTTCATTATTCATATATGGTGCTCCTTATTTTTATGCTCTCTTATTGAATTATACACGTTTGGACATGAAATATAAGGTTTAGGAAGGAATTTTAATTTAAATTAAGATTTAAGTCAAATATTTCTTTTTGTAAAAAGCCCGAAAATACAGGGATTTTGTGCTATAATCGGTAATGTTACATATTGTTTACAAAACCGTAAAAATAACACGGTAATTTACATTGATAGTTTGGAGGCAAAAATGGAACAGCAGAAAAATTTTAGTAAGAAAGCTACTAAAAGAAAACGTGCGCCATTATCCAAGCATCACCATATGACTATCCGATGGGACGAATTTATCGGAGATGCCGGCGATGAATTGGCAATTGATGCAAGTTTAAAGGAGCGAGCAGCGATCGTTGGACGGATCGGGATCTTGATGCTCGCCTGTGGAACTGGAGCTTGGCGCGTTAGAAATTCAATGAATAGTATTGCCCGAGTTCTAGGCTTGACCTGTACGGCTGATGTTGGGTTAGTCTCGATCGAATACACTTGTGTCGAACTTGATGAAAGTTACACCCAAACTTTGGCATTAGCGACTTCAGGGGTCAATACAAGTAAGTTGACTGATCTTGAGTGGTTTGTGCGCGAATTTGAACGCCACGGCCGGCAGATGACGATCTCAGATATCCATTATTTGATCGATCAGATCCGAGCTAAATCAGGCTTATATAAACCGCCTGTTTTAGGTTTGGCAGCTGCCCTTGCTTGCAGTGCTTTTGTTTTTTTGCTCGGTGGTGGTTTGATCGAAATGATCTGTGCCTTTATAGGGGCGGGCTTTGGTAATTATGTGCGCGCTAAGATGAATCAGCACAAGATCACATTATTTGCAGGGATCTTCGTCAGTGTGGCGGTAGCCTGTTTGATGTATATGGTCTCTTTTCGGGGACTCGAAGCATTATTTTTGGTTTCTAGTCGACACGAAGCAGGCTATATAGGGGCGATGTTATTTGTGATCCCAGGCTTTCCATTTATCACGAGTGGATTAGATATCGCTAAACTTGATATGCGTTCAGGATTGGAACGCATGGCACATGCCTTGACGATCATCATCGTTGCTACTATGGTCGGCTGGTTGACTGCGATGAGCATCAACTTCAAGCCTGAAGATTTTATCCCCTTACAACTGACTTCTTGGCAGTTGCTTGCTTTAAGGTTACCAGCTAGTTTTTGTGGTGTCTTTGGTTTTTCTTTGATGTTCAATAGCTCACCTAAACTAGCTTCAACAGCAGGAGTTATCGGTGCTTTGGCAAATACGTTACGTTTGGAATTGGTCGATTTTACCAATGTTCCCCCTGCAGCCGCCGCGTTTGTTGGCGCCTTGTTGGCGGGGTTATTAGCTTCGATCTTAGGGAGAAAAGCCGGTTACCCCCGCATTTCTTTGACAGTACCTGCGATCGTGATCATGGTTCCTGGGCTTTATATGTATCGGGCGGTGTACAACATTGGTTTAAATTCGATCAGTGTGGGGGCCTATTGGTTGACCCAAGCAACATTGATCGTCTTGGCTTTACCTTTGGGCTTGATCGCAGCCCGGATCTTGACGGATCCAAAATGGCGGTATAGTGATTGATATTTTAATAAAAAAGAAGCGACAGACCTTTTTTGACGCTTCTTTTTTCGTTATAGTAGTAGAAGTAAGAGTATTTGGAAAGGAAGCAACGGATGACAAAGTTAGTATTGATCCGGCATGGCCAAAGTTTAGCTAATCAAGAAAATGAATATACTGGCTGGTCGGATTCGCCTTTGACCGCTCAGGGTATCAGAGAAGCTAAAATAGCTGGTGAAAAATTACGTCAAACAGGGATCGTGTTTGAGCACGTACATACATCAGTTTTGCAACGTGCGATCAAAACAGCCGATATCGTGTTAGCTGAGTTAGGGCAAGAGTATTTACCGCTCACCAAAACTTGGCGGTTAAATGAACGACATTATGGCGCATTGCGGGGACTAAATAAAGACTATACCCGTAAACTTTATGGTAAAAAGCAAGTAGCTTTGTGGCGCCGGTCATTTGAAGCTGTCCCACCTTTGTTGGAAAAACCACAAAGCGATCGCCGTTATCAAAAGTATCCTAAAACGATCGTTCCACGAGCCGAGAGCTTAAAACAGGCTTCAGCTCGGATCATCCCTTACTGGGTCGATCAGGTCGCTCCAAAAGTACTGCAAGGAAAAGCGCAGTTGATCGTAGCTCATGGTAGTACTTTACGGGCGTTGATCAAATACTTAGAAGCGATCTCAGATACAGGGATCGATGGGGTCGAAGTTGCTAATGCAGCGCCGATCATCTATGAATTAGACGAGAAATTACAGATCATCTCTAAAACAACATTATAAAAAAATCTCACTGAAGTTATCAAACCTCAGTGAGATTTTTTATGATGTTAAGCTAACGAACCCATAGGATCCCAAGGTGCTAGGACTTTAGGTTCTTCTTTTAGAACTTCTTTTAATTCATCAGGTAAGAAGTTCTTGTTGATAACGATCTGGTAGCAGTATTCATTCATCCAGTCATCTGTCATCACAAAGAAGCCCTTTGTCCCGACTTTATCACCCCAAGAGTTTTCAACTTTCCATTTCGTAGGTTGCCCGTCAAGAAGATCGACCCCAGTCAAGACCATGGCATGTGTCATCAAGCTTTCGCCGTAATCTAAGCGTTCTGCTTTTGACATTGAAAGATCAACATCAAAGAGTTGATCGCGGTGATAGAGTTCAGTATCCATGATCCCTTGTTTGCGGTCAGAAGCTTGGCCAACATCACACCCAAACCAAACGCTTTCGCCCGCTTCTAATTGCTTGATAGCTAATTTTTTGAAGGTGTCCATATCAACGTTTAGATGTCGAACTTCACGCCCACCAACGACATTGCCTAACATATCAACTGTATACATGTGGTTGAAAGGCTTATCATCTGTTGGACCGTTGATCACGGAGATGTAATCCTTGGTTTCCCAACCGAGATATTTATCGAAGAATTCTTTTGGTGTCAAGTTACGATCAAGGTGATAATTGTTAGCTTGATCACGATATTCAAAATCAAATGTTGCCGGTGGTTCACCAAAGCTGTAAGCTGCCATGCGATAAACTTCAGCTAACATTTTTTCTTTTTTGGCTTCGATCTGAGCTTTGGTTGCCTTATTTTGAACTAATTCGCGCAACAAAACGGCATCTTTACGCAATTTAAGGTTCAAAAGTGAGTTGAATTCACTTGAAGCTGAGGAGTTGTGGGTCTCTGGCATAGCCGACTTAGGCACAACGCCATATTTTTCGATCAAGCCCATGATCATATCCCATTGTCCACCGTCTTGTTGTGGAGTTGCTAACAACCATGAAACTTTTCGGTCAGAAGTTGGGAAGTCAGCTGTTTTTAAGATGTTTTCATAAAAATAATTTGCTTTTTCGAGTTTATCCCAGAAGAATGTAAAGTTTTGTGATAACTCAAACTCATCTGGTAGATTTAAGCGATTGCGTAGATCGTGACGCAAAGTGTTCAAGGCTGCAAACATCCAGCAACGCCCGGATCGTTTTTGGTCAGCGACCTTACCTGTATCAAGATCGATCGAGAAAACAGGTGTTGTGTTTACTTTTGCACGATAGTCACAGCTGGAAGCTAAGATACCATTTTGGGTCACAGTCCGTTCAAGAACACGGTGATCATTACGTTTTTCAAGTAAATTTTTAAAATTTTTGAGTTGTGCAGTGCTGATTGATTTAGTCACTGAAAATCATCCCCCTTTAATGAACTACTAATAGTGTAGTCCTCTTTTAGCTATAAGTAAATAATGAATTAGTTTTAAATTATTAAATCTATTTTTTTAAATATTAGTCTATGGTGATAAAAGTTACAAGTTTTGGCTAATTACGAGCATGTAAGACTACAGGCCCAACTTGTTTGCCGACGATCACGTCGTTTACCATGTCTAAGAAAAGACCGTGTTCAACGACTCCGACTTGGTGGATGAGATATTCGGCTAAAGCGTGTGGATCATCGATCTGTTCGAGGTGAAGATCGATGATGTAATTATCTGAGTCGGTCAATAAGAGACTACCATTTTCTTGTTTGCGGAAAGTTGGATTTAAGCCCTTAGCGGCAAAACGGTCAAATAATTTCTGGCTACCATATGGGATGACCTCAACTGGTAATGGGAAAGCGCCTAATTTATCGACCATCTTGCTTTCATCCACGATCCAGAGAACTTTAGTGGAGTTGACGGCAACGATCTTTTCAAATAAAAGAGCAGCGCCACCACCCTTGATACCTTGAAAATCGCTTGAGATCTCATCGGCACCGTCGATCACGATATCGATATGATCAGCCTCATCGACTGAGATCAAAGGAATGCCTAACGCTTCAGCTTGTTTAGCCGTAACACTTGAAGTAGTTACGCCAGTTATTTGGAGATCTTCTTCAGCGATCCGGCGTCCCAAAGCATCGACCATATAGCGGACTGTCGAGCCGGTACCTAAGCCGACGATCATCCCATTTTTGACCCATTCAACTGATTTTTCGCCTACCAGACGTTTTAGTTCATTTTGATTCATGTAAAAGACCCTTTCAGATTTAACTTATTTATTTTGCTTGAATAATAAGTGTTCAAGTTCAGGATTGGCTGCAAAATATTTTTGCGTGTAAGAGCACAGAGGCAGGATCGTCTTATTTTGCGCCTTTGCGTGCTCTAAAAAGAAGACGGTCATCTTTTTTGCAAGTCCTTGGCCGCGTGCTTGTTCAGCGACAAAAGTACGTTCGATAACATAAGTTTGGTCATTATTGATCATTTTAAAGCCAATATTACCGAGCATTTCTTGCTGCTCGTTTTGACAAATTAGCTGGTCGTCTTGCCAGATGAAATCCATATCTATCACCCCAAATTAAATAATTATCAGCGGTAAAAAACATAACATTAAATAATGTGAAATGCTGTTTGCCTTCAAAATTAATGGTATCATAAATATAGTACTGACAACTACTAAAATGAATGGGGTTTGAGAAATGAAAAGAGGATTTGAGATCGTTTCAAAATATCAAGGTGAGGACTTGACGTTACCAGTTAGAGCAACACAAAATGCAGCGGGCTATGATTTTTGTGCCGCTAAAGATTTTGTCTTGCCAAGTATTTGGAAGCGTAACTTTTTGCAGATCTTACATGCATTACGTAAACAAAAAGAGCACACAGCTAAAGAGTTAGTAGCTGCTAATAAGGTCTTAAAACCATACCTTGTACCGACGGGGATCAAGGCTTATATGCAACCGGATGAGTTCTTGATGCTGGCTAACCGTTCTAGCAATCCGCTAAAACACGGCTTGATCTTACCAAATGGGGTCGGGATCGTTGATGCTGATTATTATGGAAATGATAATAATGAAGGCGAGATCTTTTTCCAATTGGTCAATTTTGGGCTAACGGACAAAGTGATCAAAAAAGGTGAAAGATTAGGTCAAGGCATCTTTTTACCATACCTTTTGGCTGATGATGAAGCCACGCCTCTAGCTAAGAGAACCGGTGGTTTTGGCTCATCAGGACGTTAGGAATTTAAAGATATCTTATAAAATTTTTTAATAATTTTCGGGTATACTTATATTTTATAAGTAGAGGGGGGCAATTATGGCAAAAGTCAAAACTAGATATGTATGTCAAAATTGTGGCTATGTATCACCACGTTATTTGGGGCGGTGTCCTAACTGTAGCGAATGGAACACTTTAGTTGAAGAAGTTGAACAAAAAAGTGCAGCGGTTAAAGCTACCCCACGCGTTACTTTGACAGGAACAACGAATGCCCCACAAAAGATCGATACGATCAAGATCTCACAAACACCTAGAGTCGATACGAAAAATGGTGAATTGAATCGGGTCTTAGGTGGGGGCGTTGTTCCTGGTTCAATGGTCTTGATCGGGGGCGATCCTGGGATCGGTAAATCAACGTTACTTTTACAAGTTTCGGGAAGTTTATCAGATCAAGGGGGAAAGTTGCTTTACGTTTCGGGTGAAGAAAGTGCAAACCAGATCAAGATGCGGGCCCAACGCTTGGGAGTCTCAGGCAGTGAATTTTACCTTTACCCTGAGACCGATATGGGCAGTATTTTACAAAATATCGAAGACTTAAAACCAGACTATGTCATCATTGACTCAGTTCAAACGATGCAGATGCCAGAAGTTACTTCGGCGGTCGGAAGTGTGGCGCAGATCCGCGAGGTGACTGCTGCTTTGATGCAAGTTGCTAAGACCAATGGGATCACGATCTTTATCGTTGGTCATGTGACCAAAGGTGGCGCGATCGCTGGGCCCAAGATCTTAGAGCATATGGTCGATACGGTGTTGTACTTTGAAGGTGACATGCATCGCACCTACCGGATCTTACGTGCAGTCAAAAATCGTTTTGGTTCGACCAATGAGATCGGCGTGTTTGAGATGCGAGATGGCGGGCTAGTTGAAGTTCCTAATCCATCTGAGATCTTCTTAGAAGAGCGTTTAAGTGGTGCGACCGGTTCGGCTGTCGTGGTCTCAATGGAAGGAACACGGCCGATCTTAGCAGAGATCCAAGCGTTAGTCACCCCAACAGCCTTTGGCAACGCTAAGCGAACAACAACGGGACTAGATCACAATCGGGTCTCGTTGATCATGGCAGTGCTTGAAAAGCGGGCGGGGCTACTTTTACAAAATCAAGATGCTTACTTAAAAGCTGCTGGGGGCGTTAAATTAGACGAACCAGCGATCGATCTAGCGATCGCGATGAGTTTGGTATCGAGTTATCGTGACCAACAAACCGCACCAGATGACTGTTTTATCGGTGAATTAGGTTTGACCGGTGAGATCAGACGGGTGACTCGGATCGACCAAAGAATAGCTGAAGCAGCTAAATTAGGCTTTAAACGGGTCTTTATCCCCCAAAATAATTTAAATGGTCTGGAATTGCCAACTAATATCGATGTAGTTGGCGTTAAGACGATCAGTGAAGCTTTACGGCATGTTTTTTAAGAAAGGGGTCATTAATACATGCGCAAACGAATAATTCAATTGATCTTTGCGTTCCTTGGTATCGGGGGAGGGTATTCCTTTTTACCCGGTCTGTGGAACCTATTAAACATCCAATTACAAGTTTTATATAATCCGATCGTAAATATGTTTATCGGGTTAGTTTTAATGATGCTATGCTCATTTATTTTAGCAGAACCACTTGAAGGTGCGCTAAAAAAAGTCGAAGAGACACTGGCTAAACAAAAGACCGAAGCGATCATTTCTGAGAGTATTGCAATTATTGTGTCACTTGTGATCGCAGTCTTGATCTCAACGCTTTTCTGGCAATCATCACTGTTCTTTATCAATACGATCTTGCCAGTGATCGTGATGATCTTATTTGCCTATCTCGGCTGGTTCGTAGGCCGAACGCGTTTGGGTGATCTGCCTAAGTTGTTTTCGGCGCGGTCTAAGAAAAAAGAAGCCGAAGAAAATAACGTTTTAGAACGTAAAGTAGGCGACAATTTCTATAAATATAAATTGTTAGATACTAACATTTTGATCGATGGTCGGATCTATGATCTCGCCAAGACTGGCTTTTTAGAAGGGACCTTAGTCGTACCTAACTTTGTCTTGTATGAATTGCAATATATCGCTGATTCAGGTGATAGTATCAAACGTGTTCGCGGGCGCCGTGGACTGGATATTTTGAATAAGTTGCAAAATGAAAAGATCGTACCAGTTGAGATGTATGAAAGCGATTTTGATGACATCCAAGAAGTTGATTCAAAATTGATCAAGCTCGCTAAGATGTTAGATGCAGTGATCGTAACTAATGACTATAATTTAAATAAAGTCAGCGAATTTCAAAATGTGAAGGTCTTAAACGTCAATGCTTTGGCTAAATCCCTCAAACCTCGAGTGATCCCTGGTGAACGCTTGAACGTCATGGTGATCAAGAACGGGACTGAGCGTCAACAAGGGGTCGCTTATCTTGATGATGGCACGATGATCGTGGTTGAAGATGGACGTTATTACATGAATAAGACGCTCGAAGTTGAAGTTACTTCAGCGATCCAGACCGATGCGGGGCGGATGATCTTTGCGAAACCCTATCATTCTAAGAAGAAGTTACGGGAAAAAAACTAAGGAATTAGCCTAGAGTAGTTTATTTTTTACCTTATTCATTGTAAAATTGTAGGGTATGTAAAGTAATAACAAGAAAGAGGCGCTTAAATTGGCAAAAGATAAGATTCGCGTTCGTTATGCACCAAGTCCAACGGGGCATTTGCATATCGGTAATGCACGAACCGCGTTATTTAACTATTTATTTGCACGTCACAATAAAGGGACATTCGTTTTAAGAATTGAAGATACGGATACTAAACGTAATATTGCAGACGGCGAAAAAAGCCAGCTCGACAACCTTAAATGGTTAGGGATCGACTGGGATGAAGGTCCAGATAAACCAGGTAAATATGGTCCTTACCGTCAATCCGAACGTAAAGATATCTACCAACCATTGATCCAAGAATTATTGGACAAGGGTCTAGCGTATGAATCTTACATGACAGAAGAAGAATTACAAGCGCAACGTGAAGAACAAAAAGCTAACGGTGAAGCACCACGTTATATCTACGAATACGAAGGTATGACAGCTGATCAGATCAAGGCTTCACAAGAAGAAGCTAAAGCAAAAGGCTTAAAACCAGTTATCCGGATCCGTTTACCACATGATAAGGTCTACGAATGGGATGATATCGTTAAAGGTAAAGTTAGCTTCAATTCCGACACTATCGGGGGCGACTTTGTGATCCAAAAACGCGATGGGATGCCAACTTACAATTTTGCGGTAGTTGTAGATGATCATTTGATGAACATCACACACGTTTTACGTGGGGATGATCACGTGGCTAACACACCAAAACAATTGGCGGTTTACGCTGCTTTTGGCTGGGAAGCGCCAGTCTTTGGGCATATGTCACTTATCATCAACTCCGAAACAGGTAAGAAGCTTTCCAAGCGTGATGAATCTGTCTTGCAATTTATCGAACAATATCGTTCATTAGGTTACTTGCCAGAAGCAATGTTTAACTTCATCACCCTGCTTGGCTGGTCGCCAGTGGGTGAATCTGAGATCTTCTCACAAAAAGACTTTGTCAAGATGTTTGATCCGAAACGTTTAAGTAAATCACCAGCAGCTTTTGATGGTAAGAAACTTGAATGGATCAACAACCAATATGTCAAATCAGCTGATAGTGATGAGATCACAGATTCATCTTTGAAGCAATTGATCAAAGCAGGCAAGATCAAAGCAGATCCAGATACGCTGAAGATCCAATGGGTCCGTCAATTAGTTAACTTGTATAAGCGTCAAATGTCTTATACGGGTCAATTAGCTGAAATGGCTGAGATCTTCTTCACTGAACCACCAATGCTAGATGAAGAAGCTAAAGCCGAATTAGCAGATGAGTCAGCAACGATCGTGTTAGAAGAATTTGCTAAGCAAGCAAAACAATTACCGATTTTTGATGCTGTCTCGATCCAAAACATGATCCGTCAGATCCAAAAAGATACTGGTGTGCGTGGGCGTAAGCTTTACATGCCTATCCGGATCGCAACGACGCGTGAAATGCACGGACCAGAATTAGCTCCTTCGATCGAGCTTTTAGGTCGCCAAAAAGTTTTGGAACATTTGGATAAGACTTTAGCTGAAATGAAAGCTTAGAATATAATAACAAGCTGCGATAAAAAGACATTAGTCTGCGCAAAGGCAGCTTAATCAGGGCTGTGACAAAAGTTGCAGCCCTTTTGTTTACATCCTTTGCGCCTAATAACGTGTTGCGCAAGTTTAAGGCTAGTGAATAACAGTGCTTTAAGCCAGATGCAAAAAGCGCATCAGCCTTAAAGCGCAGTTATTCATACGCCTTAACCCAACTTGCTCCACACTCAAGATAACGTGTTGCGCAAGTTTAAGGCTAGTGAATAACAGTGCTTCAAGTCAGATGCAAAAAGCGCATCAGCCTTAAAGCGCAGTTATTCATACGCCTTAACCCAACTTGCTCCACACTCAAGCTAACGTGTTGCGCAAGTTTAAGGCTAGTGAATAACAGTGTTTCAAGCCAGATGCAAAAAGCGCATCAGCCTTAAAGCGCAGTTGTTCATACGCCTTAACCCAACTTGCTCCACACTCAAGCTAACGTGTTGCGCAAGTTTAAGGCTAGTGAATAACAGTGCTTCAAGCCAAATGCAAAAAGCGCATCAGTCTTAAAGCGCAGTTGTTCATACGCCTTAGCCCAACTTGCTCCACACTCAAAATAAAAGGGGGTTTACAAGATGATCCAGATCTATAATACTTTAACAAAAGAAAAAGAAGCGTTTAAACCGCTTGTTGCAGGTAAAGTCAGCATGTATGTCTGCGGGCCAACTGTCTATAATTATATTCATATCGGTAATGCCCGCTCAGCGATCGCTTTTGATACTGTTCGACGCTACCTTGAATATCGAGGCTATGAAGTAAATTATGTTTCTAACTTTACCGATGTTGATGATAAGATCATCAAAGCTAGTCAAGAAACGGGGCTGTCGGTTCAAGAAGTAACAACTAAATTTATTGCAGCTTTTTATGAAGATATTGCTGCATTGAACATCAAAAAGGCAAGCAAAAATCCGCGAGTCATGGAAAATATGCCAGAGATAATCGATTTTATCGCTACTTTAGTGGATAAAGGCTATGCCTATGAGACGCAAGGTGACGTCTATTATCGTGCCCGCAAATTTAAAGACTACGGAAAACTTTCGGGTCAATCGATCGATGCCTTAGAACAAGGGGCCAGTGAACGTGTCCAAGCAAGTGATCAAGGCAAAAAAGAAGATCCATTAGATTTTGCCCTTTGGAAGAGTGCTAAGCCTGGGGAGATCGCCTGGGATTCTCCTTGGGGCAAAGGGCGTCCCGGGTGGCATATCGAATGTTCCGTGATGGCTGGTAAATATCTCGGTAAGACGATCGATATTCACGCTGGCGGTCAAGACCTGGAATTTCCCCACCATGAAAATGAGATCGCTCAAAGTGAGGCTAAAAATGGTCAAAAATTTGCCAACTATTGGATGCACAATGGCTTTGTGACGATCGGTCAAGACGATGAAAAGATGAGTAAGTCACTAGGCAATTTCGTAACAGTCCATGAATTAGTCAAAAAACTCGATCCACAGATCGTCCGCTTTTTGATGGCAACGACACAATACCGCCATCCGATCCGCTATAGCCAAGCTAATTTAGATGATGCTAAGACTAACTTGAACAAACTAAAGACAGCGGCGCAAAATGTGCGCTATCGCTTGGAAGATGCTGGGGAGGGTGCGCTCGAAACTTGGGTCCAAACCAAGGTCGAAGCATTAGTGGCGAAATTCAAAGTAGCGATGGATGATGACTTCAATACGCAAAATGGGATCACGGTGGTCTATGAATTAGCACGTGAATTAAATGTTTATGCAGCTAGAGAAGAGGTCAACCGTGCAACTTTGGAATATCTTTTACAAAATTTTGCAACTTTAGTCGAAATTTTTGGGATCGAATTTGAAAATGAAGAGCTCGGTGATGAAAAAATCGAAGCATTGATCAAAAAACGTGATGAAGCACGAGCAAACCGTGATTTTGCCACAAGTGATGAGATCAGAGATACTTTGAAAGATCAAGGTATCATTTTAGAAGATACCCCACAAGGGACACGATGGAAGAGAGGCTAAAATGGCAGATTACAAACAAGTAAATGGGATCGCACTTGCTTATATGGGAGATGCGATCTATGAAGTCTATATCAGAAAGCATTTATTAGATGAAGGGATGACCAAACCAACACGTTTGCATCATCGCGCAACGCATTATGTGTCGGCTAAAGCTCAAGCAATGCTCATCAAGAAAATGGAAGAACAAGAACTGTTGACCCCAGAAGAACAAGAGTATTTCCGCCGCGGGAGAAATGCGAAGAGTTATACTTCGGCTAAGAACACTTCCGTTGTGACTTATCGGATCTCGACTGGTTTTGAAGCTTTGTTTGGTTATCTTTATCTAAGTGGACAGACGAAGCGTCTAGATGAATTAGCAGCTTGGTGTATCAAAACAGTTGAAGCGGAGGGGAAATAATGGCAACAAATGAAGATTTTGTGATCGGACGCCACCCAGCTGTGGCAGCTTTGAAGAGCAAACAAGCGGTCAATAAAGTATTTTTGCAAGCAGGTTTAAAAGCTGATGCCTTAAAAGAAGTGGCTAGTTTGGCCAAGAAAAAAGGTGTGATCGTCAACCAAGTTCCAAAAGCTAAGTTAGATCTATTAGCTGATGGCCAAAACCACCAAGGAGTCGTGTTGGCGGTAGCGGCTTATGAATATGCGAGTTTAGATGATCTATTTGCTAAAGCCCAAGCTAAAGCTGAAGATCCATTTTTCATCATCTTAGATGGTATCGAAGACCCACATAATTTAGGATCGATCATGCGAACGGCTGATGCTGCGGGAGTACATGGGATCATTATTCCTAAGCGACGCGCTGTGCAATTGACTTCGACAGTAGCCAAGACCTCAACTGGCGCGATCGAATATGTGCCAGTATGTCGCGTGACTAATCTCGTGCAAACGGTCGAAGAGCTTAAAAAACGTGGTGTTTGGGTCTTTGGAACTGATATGCATGGGACTGATTTTAGAAAATGGAGTGCCAAGGGACCAACTGCTTTGGTGATCGGCAATGAAGGTAAAGGGATCGCACCATTACTTAAGAAAAATTGTGATGAAATGTTGACGATCCCAATGGTCGGCCATGTCCAAAGCTTAAATGCTAGTGTTGCCGCAAGTCTTTTGATCTACCAAGGCTTTACTTCACGGGGCAACTAACGATGAAGAAGCGAATTTTGATCGTTGATGCCTACAATATGATCGGGCATTGGCCAGAATTAGAGAAGTTGAAAAAGGCCGATCGTTTAGAAGAAGCCCGTGATAAACTATTATATATTCTCTCAGATTATTATAAGCAAAGTAATGCGGAGATCATCGTAGTTTTTGATGCGATGTATGTGCCAGGATTATCAAGAAGTTATGAACAGTACGGTCTACAAGTTGTTTGGACTGATGAAGGTCAAACAGCTGATAGTTATATTGAAGCTTTAGCTGGAAAATTACAGACACGTTTGACCCAAGTAGAAGTTGCGACCAGCGATGGGGCTGAACAGTGGACGATCTTTTCCCAAGGTGCTTTGCGCAAGCCCGCTTGGGAATTGTACCAAGATATAAAACGCGCCAAGCGTGAAGTGCACGTGGCCGCAAGACAATATCAAGATCAAGCATTAGTTAGACGCTCGCCGTTTAGTGATGAGCAGTTGGATGCTTTAGCTAAGTTGCGTGATGATCTTTCTAAATAAGCGTTATACAAGAAGCCCCCTTGAATTTTTTCAAAAAATTCGAGGGGGCTTCTTGTATCAATCGATCAAAGTAGCTGATTGCTGATAGTGTTTTGGTGTCTTGCCCACGATCTTTTTAAAGACTCGTGAGAAGTGGGATGCATCTGCAAAACCAAGAGTATAGGCGGCTTCATTAGTTGTAACGTTTGACTTGAGCATGAGTTTTGCTTCTTCGATTTTACGCTCGATGATATAATCTTGGACTGTTGAGCCTAATTCAGTCTTAAAGAGTGTCCGCAGTTTAGATTCACTGATATTAAAATGACTAGCTAACTCTTTGACTTTCAAAGGGCGATACATATTAGTGTTGATATATTGAATGATCGAAGTTGTCAGTGGTGACAAGTGTAAGGTGATGACCTTATTTACTTCGCTCGTGTAATAAACGATCGCCGAATCTCTGACCTGCAAGATCTCATCTAAAGTATTACTTAGTTCAGTCTTTTTGATAAAAAGATCACGACTACCATAAGCAGTGATGATATCCATGCCTAACTCGATCCCAGCCTGAGATAGTTTTTCAAAGACCACGATCGAATAATTTTTTTCTGAACGTAGGGTATCACCTGTAACCGCAGGGATGACGCCATTGCTTAGTTTGAAGACCATATCGCGTAATTTGTTGACATCGCCACTACGGACATAGTCCAATATCTTGTGTTCATAGAGATAGAGATACATATTTGAATCGAAGTTTTGAGAAACCAAATATTCGATCCGTTCATCGGTGATCTCAGTTGAGTATTTCTTTGTTTCAAGGTGGATCTTATCAGACATTAGATCTTTTATTTCACCAGAAAAGAAGTAGTGGACCATGATCAAAATATCACGGAGATCACTAGTTGAAAATAACGGTAGGTCATTTAAATAACTATAGAGGATCTCTTGATCTTTAGCGTTGATCTTTAAAACTTTCATTTCTTTATAGAAGAAAGTTTTGTCAACGATATTGCATTTAAAGGGACCAAATAGGATATGAAAATTCTCAAAATTATAGAGTAAAAACATGTCGTTTAGTTTCCCGCTAATGAAACTGAATAATTCGTGTGAATTCAAAGCTTCATTTAGGATATTTTCATAGTCGTTAAAGAGCACCGGTGTCTGATTAGAACGATACTCTTCGATGATCTCTAGATTTTCGTCAAAGACAATAATGGGAAGTCTAAGGCAAACATGCAGAGATTTTATCATTTTTAGCCTTTTCATATAAATCGTGACCTCTTTACATAATATAAATTAAAATAGATACATAAACTTTTTAATAATTTATCAACTCAATTATCATTATAACTTTTTTCAGTCTAATCTAGTCAAGAGATAGAACACTTTTACAAATTTTATTGAAAAATACAATTATTTATATAAAATTCATAACGTTTTTTACAATTTTTATTGAATTGTCCATTTTTAAAATATTGAACAGTATTTATAATCAATAGAGTTCTAAAATTTAAGTTAAAGGAGAGAAACATAGACAATGGTCTCAAGAAATAATCGAGATCTATATTTGCGAAAATCTGCCAATAAAGTTTCCAAATATACGATCAAAAAGCTCAGTGTAGGTGTAACATCAGTTTTAGTAGGTACGGCCTTCTTCCTTGGACAAGCCACAGGTGCTAGTGCAGCTGAACAAAATACTAATACTGATAAGCAACAAGAGATAGTGACCCAAGATGACTCTTCCACAAACAGCAATGGGCAAACGATCAAGGTGAACGCTGCATTATCGACTTCTTCCACCAACGATGATGTAACGACAGCTACTGATACTTCTGAAACAGCAGAAGCTAACGAAAATACTCAAACACAAGCATCAGCTTCTACTTCCACCAACGATGCTACAACAGCAATAACTTCCTCCACTAAAGAAGAACAAAATACGCAAGTAGACAACAGTAAACAAGAAAATTCAGTAACAAACGAATCAACAAAAGAATCTACATTATCCAATAATGATGAAACAAAAACAGCTGTAAGTCAAGTAAATGAAGAAACAGCAGCTGATAAAGCTCAAGTTGTTGAAACAAATCCTGTTTTCCGCGCTGCAACAACAGCCGATGACAACAGTACGTCTATCACTGTCAACAACTGGATGGGGCTTGTCAATGCTTTAAATAGCTCACAATATGATACGATCAACGTTAACGGGACGATCACAGCTGGTTCAGGTTCAGTTTATGCTAACAGACGCAACGTTGTGATCAAAGGGACTAACAATAATTCTGGTATCAACTTTGGTACTAACCCATTAAAAGTAAATGGTAACTTGAACCTTACTTTTGACAATTTGAACTTGATCACTTCAAGTGCAAATGGTGCGGTAACATTTACAGGCAATAACTCAACAGTTACTTTTAAAGATGTAAGACATTCCGGTGCTTCCCTTTACGGTGGGAGCGGAAAGGGAGATGTCGTGATCAATGGTACGACGACATCGACAGTTTCAACTTCAAGCAAACCAACAGTTAACACCTATAAAGCTAACGGTAACGATGCTAACATTTGGGGGGCTAAGTCAGTAACTGTTAAGGATGGGGCTAACTTTACCCTTAACCGTTCTGCGATCGGTGATGGTATCAACTTACCAGACGGTTCCACGGTTCGTGTTGGTGACAATGCTACAATGACGATCAACATGAACACTAACAATGCAACTGATAATGCTCGTTATCATGATGCCGGGATCTTCATGTTAAATGGTGGTAATTTCTTAACAGGTAAGAACTCCACTGTCAATATGAACACAAGCATCGGTCAAGCTGTTTCGATCGGGGCAACTCGTCCAGGCATTGCTACCACTGATAAAGAACGTTTTGGTGGTTATGCAGCACGTTCACGTAATGCGGGTCCAACAACAGTAACGTTTGGTGATTACTCGACCTTTAACTTTACTGGCCGTGATGGTTTTATCTTAGGTAACAACGCAAACTTTACTTCTGGTGAATATTCAAATGTTCACTTCCAAAATAATGGTCGTGGGGTTGCGTTAGATCTCGCTGCCAACTCAAACATCTTGATCTCTAAGCATTCCAATACATTGTTTGAATCAAATGGTAAGACCGGTGTATCTGGTAGGTATGATGGGTATAACTATATCGGGGTCAATGAAGGCGGTAATATCACGATCGATGAATACGCTACTTTCCGCGTTATTTTGACCGGTCGTGGAGATAATCCGTGGGATGACGTTATTTCTTTAGATTCACAAAATGCTAACACACATGCAGCCTTTACATCTAAGAAAGGTGCTGTTGTTGATATTCGTGATGACAACACGAACTTCTACGCTGAATTGATCTCATTCCCGTTAGGTGCAGCACAATCAGTTATCGATATTCAAGATCCGTTATACCTTAACTTGCAACGTTACTCTGCTGGTGGTGCCACAACAGGTTGGATGCCTGTTGGTGGTGTAAGTATCAATACTACAAATGAAAAGTACACGGCTAACTTGATCTACATGGGAGGCACAAAAGGTGTACTTAAGATCGGTGGTACAGATTACGTTGTTTACCAACAGATCAAGTCTGATAGCGCACAGCAAATTTGGTTGAACGTTAATTCAGTAGAATTTGATAAAAATGGATTTGCAGCTAAAAATATTTGGGATAACGGTGCAAATCCTGATTCATCGATCAGGGGTATAGGATTAACAGCTGGTGTTCTTGCAAATGATATCAAGGATAATCAGACTCCTCCAACAGTCAAAGGTGCAAAAGGTACAGCACCATATTATGGTATCTCTACGATGCGTGCTTCCCACCAGATCTGGTTCCCACACTCAACAGAAACACAAGCAGCTGGACAACATCAAAACGTGATCAAGTATGTTTATGAAGATGGCACTGAAGCTGCTCCAACAGTTACACAAACAGTTGATGTAACTCGTGATCTCATCCTTGATCTAACGCCTGATCAGATCAATGAAGTTAAGGCTTATGCAGCTAGACACACAGCTGATCAGATTTTAGATTACATCAAAAGCTTATATGTAGTTACTAAAGATTCAGGTTGGAAAGTCGTTAATGGCTCTAACACTAAGACAGCTTATGATGCAGTAGCAACACCAGAGATCGCTGGTTATACTGCAAGTATCAAATCAACTAATGCAAATGGTGTGACAGTCGGGGGTAATGCTGCTTCGATCCACGCTACTTTAGATATGCCAAATGATACTGTCGTTGAAAATGGCAAGTTGACTGAAGCTTTCAAAAATAATAACGGTGTGGTACCAATGCCAGCTAACTACGAAACAGTTATTGTTTATAAGAAAGTAGTTCAACAACAACCTGTAACGATCATTTATCAAGACAAGACAGAAAACAACAAGGTCCTTGAGACTAAAGAACTTAAAGGAACACCAGGTGATTCTTTAGGATATACGACTAAAGATACGATCGCTAGCTATGTTGCTAAGGGTTACAAATTAGTCAGTGATGGTGTACCAGCAAATGCTACATTTGGTGATGCACCAGAAACATACTATGTAACATTAGAACATGATACTGCTCCAGTTGGACCAACAGACCCACATGAACCGGGCACACCGATCAACCCTAATGATCCAGATGGTCCAAAATGGCCTGAAAAAGACAATTATGAAAAGGAATATACTTCAACCGTTGAATTTGTTGATGAACAAGGCAATAAGATGCCTAATATTCCTGATGATAAGCAAATATCTATATGGATACGTCCTTTATAATGTAGATAAATCCAGGCGAGAGCTTAAATCCAAATGAAGCTTAGACATCAGATAGATCAAATTACTCTAAAGTAAATGTTGCAGTAGTTTCAGAAAAGCCAATTGAACAAACTGATTTGATAGAAAAAGTCGATTAGGTAAGGTGATGCTAGTCGATCTAAGTAGTGTACCAATTCCAAATGTTCCAACACTACAGTATCGAAACGATCTAAGTGATCTAGCGGTTGATATACCAGTCGTATAAAATATTTTAACTCGACCTGAAGCACCAAATGAAACAACATCAACTGAAACTGCGATCACACCTACTATCTTAGGCGATAAAAAAGTCACAGTACCAGTCATGAATGCAGTATCAACAACTATGGTAAAACAGGCTACAGTGCTACAGACCGAGCCTGAATATGCTTGGTGTTGGTGCTTTGCTCATTGCCGGAATGTTAGATTTAGTAGATGAAATTAAAAAGAAAAAACGATCTAGCAAGAGATCGTAACTAGCTGATTTTAAAGAAGACACGAGGAGGCCTATTTTAGTTCTCCTCGTGTTTTTTTATGAAATCATAGTTAGAAATAATTTATTGACAAATAAGTTTTAGTAAGGAAACTTAGTGGTAAACTTGGTGCAATAAAACGATGAGGGGGAGTTTCACGGTGAAGATCAACAATTATGCCAAAAAAGAGGACTATGTTTTTGATTTGATTCAAAAAATCGGAAGTTTACCAGAAAAAGACCAAGAAAAATTTCGAACATCTTGTCGAGTAATGGTTTATGACTATAACGACATGTTGATGTTCAATGGGTTTAGTGGTGAGTTTGCTTGCTTTTTAGTCAGTGGATTGGTGGCAAGCCGTTATTACAATTTTGAAAGTAATAAAGACCAGTATATGACGTTTTATAAGCAACAAGAGTTATTTTATCCCTCGCATGAGGTATTTGATGAAGATCATACTGAAGAAGAACTGGTCGTATTTTCGGATAAAGCTATCATTGTTGTTATTCCCGAAGATATTATGCATGAATACCAAGATAAATCGCCCTTCTTCAATGAAATGTTGCGCGAGCAGATGGCTTATCAATTGCAAAAAGAACGGCTCTATAATATATATTGCAATCTATCCTCGACAAGAGAACGGATCAAGAATACGCTTTTCTACTTGGCTGTGCTCTATGGGGATGTCACAGATGAGAAGTGGGTCCGTTTGCCTCGGCGAATCGACCAAAATGTTTTAGCTTCTTATACCCGTGCATCTACGTCACTAGTCAATATGATCGTCAAAGAATATTGCAGTCAAGGATTAGCTAAACGGGGACGAAGAAAGCTATTGCTAGACCGCAAGTTAGTGATGGATTATGTTGCAAAGACAGGTTTTAATAAATTTTTGGTAGCGGTCGAGTGAGCCTGATTTTGCTTGCTAGCAGAAGTTTGTTAAAATAGAGATACAATCTTTTGTTTTGAGGTGATTTTTGTGAAAAAAGAAATGCGCCAAGGAAAGATCGAGCAGCTGATAAATCAGCAAGTCATCTCTAATCAAGAAGAGCTGATGCAAGCATTGCAAGCGATCGGGATCAGTGCGACGCAAGCTACGATCTCACGAGACATCCGTGAGATGCAGATCGTTAAGCAACAGGATGGTAATGGTAACTTGCGCTATGTGATCTTTAAAGCTAATAATCAATCTGAGCAAGATAAACTGTATAAAGCGATTTCTGATGCAGTTACGGCGATCACGACTGTCGAGTTTATGAACGTGATCCACACGACACCGCGAAATGCCAATGTTTTGGCAGCGATCTTGGATGATTTAGCGCTACCTGAAGTTGCAGGGACTTTAGCTGGTTTCGACACAGTAGTTGTGATCAGCCCTTCACGTGAGTTAGCCATTAAACTGTATGAACTATTTATGGAACATGTTGATCCAGATAATCTACTTTGATAATTATTTCTTAAAAGGCCGTGACAGTTGTGTTACGGTTTTTTGCTCGTTAAATAATATTAAATTTTTTTCAAGTTTGGTGGAACTTAGCCGAGATGTGCTAAGATGATAATTAACGATAAACAGAAAAGGAATTTATGCGATGAACGATTTTTTAGAAAAATTGCGCCAAGCGATAGGCTACTATGGTAAAAAGTTCTGGAGTTGGTTTCTAGCCAAGAGCCGGCGTTACCAATTATGGCGGTGGTTGGTAGTTATTTTTTTAGCGAGTTTTTTATGCATGAGTATCTATCTAACATTTATAGCCAAAACATCTAATGTTAAAGGCCTAAAGAATGCGTTAGAGCAAGCGACTGAGATCTACGATAAAAATGATCAAAAAGCAGGCTATCTTTATGCCCAAAAAGGTACTTGGACTGCGATCGATGATATTTCACCTAACGTTATTGATGCAGTATTGTCGACAGAAGATCGTAACTTCTATAAAGAATATGGTTTTTCTGTCAAGGGGATCGCACGTGCGGGGTTGATGCACGTTAAAAATAAATTGACTGGTGGAAATGCGGTCACCGGTGGGGGGAGCACTTTAACGCAACAGTTAGTTAAAAATGCTTTCCTTTCACAAGAGCAGACGCTTTCTCGGAAAGCTAAAGAGATCTTTATTGCGATGCAAGTTGAAAATACTTATAGTAAAAAAGAGATCTTGGCAATGTATCTAAATCACGCTTACTTTGGCAATGGGGTCTGGGGTGTTGGTGATGCAGCTAAACGTTATTTTGGAACAACTGCTAGCCAATTGACGGTTCCGCAAGCAGCTACTTTAGCTGGGATGTTGACCAGTCCGAATGCCTATAATCCAGCCGATCATCCCGAGGCTTCTAAAAAACGGCGGGATGTGGTCTTAAGTTTGATGGAAGATAACAATAAACTGACAGCAACTCAAACTAAAGAATATCAAGCTACACCGATGGTAACAAGTAATACGTATACCTATAATTCAGGCTATAAGTATCCATATTATTTTGATGCAGTCATCTCAGAAGCGATCGATCGGTATGGTTTGAGTGAAGCAGATATTATGAACCGTGGCTATAAGATCTATACTTCACTTGATCAAAATTACCAAGCGACATTCCAAGAAGATTTTGCTAATGACTACTTATTTCCAGATAACGCTGCTAATGGGGCTAAAGCGCAAGGAGCTTCGGTGGCGCTTGATCCCAAAACAGGTGGTGTAGCGGCTGTCGTTGGTGGTCGGAGTGGGACCCATGTCTTTCGTGGCTATAATCGGGGGATACAGTTGGTGCGCTCACCAGGTTCAACGATCAAACCATTGGCCGTGTACGCTCCGGCTTTAAATAAGGGTTACCATTATGATTCGGAACTGCCCGACGAATTGAAAGCTTATGGAACTAATAAATATACGCCACATAATTGGAATAATGTTTACGGCGGTGATCTTCCGATGTATAAAGCCTTAGCTGAAAGTAAAAATACTTCAGCGGTATGGTTGTTAAATAAGATCGGGGTCAAAACTGGTTTTGATAGCGTTGAGAAATTTGGGATAACGCTGGATCCTTCTGATGAAAATTTGAGCTTAGCACTAGGGGGACTAAAAAAAGGGGTCTCGCCTTATCAGATCGCAAGTGCATATACGGCTTTTGCTAATGATGGTGTACGCTATGATCCCCATTTTATCACGAAGATCGTTGATGCTTCGGGCAAGACGATCGTTGATAATACTGAAGTTGATTCAACGCGAGTCCTTTCAGCTAAGAATGCCAATGAGATGACGAGTATGTTGATCGATGTATATACGATGGGGACAGGAACGAATGCTAAACCAGCTGGTTATACGATCGCTGGTAAGACGGGATCGACGCAAGGTAATGGGGTCGATCCGATGGCTGCCGATACTGATCATTGGTATGTGGGCTATACACCAGATGTAGTTGTGGCTACATGGGTCGGCTATGATTCTAGCAAAGATTCGATCGAAGATGCTGGCAATCGTGGTGGAGCTAGTCTTTTTAAGACCCAGATGGAAGGTATCTTACCATATACTAAGGAAACAAAATTCGAAGTCAAGGCAGCTTCAACGATGGCAGCTGAGAATAGTGCTGTCGATAATAGCAATGAGAGCTGGTGGGATAAGATCAAGAATGCGGGACAAGAGGGTACAAGTGATTGGAAACAAACTGCAGATTCGTGGCTTCAAAAAGGAAAAGATGCATTAAATAGCCTGTTTGGAAATTAGTTTTTTAAGGCTTTAGGTAAAACTTTTTTATCAAAGTACGTTATAATAGATTTATTAAGAATCAAAGGAGCGATATTATGGTCAATATTTATGATACAGCTAATCAAATGGAACAAGATTTGAAGCAAACACAACAATATCAAGAATTAAAAGCAGCTTATGAAGCTTTGAAAGCTGATGGAAAAGCTTATGCTTGTTTCAAAGAATTGCAAGATCTTCAAGGTCAATTGCAACAAAAACAAATGCAAGGCAATATCACAGAAGAAGATTTCAAAGAATTACAAGAAGCTGGTGCTAAAGCTAAGGACTTTGAAACATTACAAACATTGATGTTGAAAGAACAAGCTTTGAGCATGTTGATGGATGAAGTAAGCAAGATCATCTTCCAACCAGTTCAAGAATTATACCAAGATTAAAATGAACAAAAGAGCTCTGCGGGGCTCTTTTTTTAGTCCTACTAACTAGATCGAAAATGTGGTAAAGTTAGTACGAAACGAGGAAAAATAAATGAATGGATAGGACAAGAGCGTGTTAAAAAAATTATTTGATTATAAAGTTGATGAAAATTTAGAATTATTTGTATTGATCAAGTCAGCTGAAACGCGGATCGCTAAGAATGGTAAAAAGTTTATTGCTTTTAATTTTGCTGATACCTCTGGTGTGATCAGTGCTAAATTTTGGGATGCTTCAGATGATGATATCAAGCGGTTTGAGGCGGGCAAAGTTGTTTTCTTGAAAGGTAAACGCGAAAATTATCAAAACAATCCCCAGATCAAGATCTTCAAGCTCAGGTTGGCTAATGACAAAGAGCCAAATGATCCGGCGCTTTATCTTCAAGCGGCACCAGAAAAGACCCTTGTGATGGAAGAAGAACTGAATCAATATGTTTTTGAGATCGTTAATCCAACATGGAATCGGATCGTGCGTTATTTACTCAAAGAATACCATGATGAGTTCTTTAAATTTCCAGCTGCTAAATCCAATCACCATGCTTATGCAGGGGGCTTAGCGTTCCACACATTATCGATCTTACGCTTGGCTAAAGCGGTAACGGAACAATATGAAGAAGTTGACAAAGCCTTACTCTATGCGGGAACTATTTTACATGATCTAGGTAAGGTTTTAGAGTTGTCGGGACCCGTAGCAACAACTTATACGCTAGCTGGTAATTTGATCGGACATATCGTTTTGGTCGATGAAGAGATCGTTAAAGCTTGCGCGGCGTTAAAGATCGAGCTTGAAGGTGAAGATGCGATCTTATTGCGACACATGATCTTAGCTCATCATGGATTATTGGAGTATGGTTCACCAGTGCAACCACATTTGTTAGAGGCTGATATTTTACATCAATTAGATAATCTTGATGCTTCGATCCAAATGCTAAAGAAAAGTTTAGCCCATACCGAGCCAGGAAATTTTTCAGAGCGGATCTTTGGGATGGAGGGGCGTAATTTCTATCAGCCTAAACAAAAATAGTTGCCTGATAGGGTCACTTTGGTTTTTGTAGTTACGATGAAAACTATAGATCAGAAAGTGGATTTTATGTAGCTTAGGCCTTAAAAGCACATAAAGCAAAGAGCCTTACAATAAACTAAAGGGGGCAGAGATGATGAATATCGCACAGGTCAGTGAAAAATTTGATATCACCAAAGAAACTTTGCGCTATTGGGAAAGATCAGGATTACTACCTACGATCCCACGTAATGAGAGTGGTTATCGTGATTATGGAGAATATGAATTGAATTGGATCTTCTTTATTCAGGCTATGCGCAAAGCTGGAGTATCGATCGAGGCGCTAGTTGAATTTGTTGAGCTATATCGTCTAAAGACTGATACGCGCGCTGCCCAAAAACAATTACTTGTCGAACAACGAGATAAATTAGAGCAACAAAAGCGCGAGATCGAAAAAACTTTGAATTATCTAAATTACAAGTTAGATAATTTTGAAAATCACGTGTTAAACTATGAAATTGAGAAATTACATTACAAAATAGATAAGAAAGATCAATGAGGTCATATGGCAAAAAAACATTTTTATGCAATAAAAAATACGGGGGAAATTTATCGCTCTTGGGCGGAATGCCAAACAGCACTTAAAAAAGTCAAAGCACCTGTATTCAAGGGCTTTGCCACTGAAGCAGAAGCTAAGGCATTTTTAGCAGGAAAAAGTCCGACTGCAAGTTTACCAAGTGAAAGTATTTTCGTCGATGGTAGTTTTAATGCGGATAAAGCGATCGTCGGGGGTGCTTTTGTACTGGTAAAAGATGACAAAAGTGTTCATGAACAAACGATCCGAGATGATAAGCATACTGAGATCTTGCGTTTACGCAATGTCGGAGGTGAACTGTTAGCTACGATCTATGCCTTAAAGTATGCATTGTCGCTTGGAATGAAAGAAGTTACGATCTGTCATGACTACCAAGGGATCGCTAGCTGGGCAGATGGTTCTTGGCAAGCAAAACAAGATATTACTAAACGCTATGCTGCATTTGTTGAGCAAATTATCAAAAAAGAGGGGCTACAGGTCCAGTTTCAAAAGATCTCGGCTCATACAGGGGTAAAATTCAACGAACGGGCCGATCAATTAGCTAAACAAGCCGCAGAAATAACTAGTTGAGTACAAAAGAAGCTGTATTAGGCTTCTTTTTTTATGGTAAAAAAAAGCTACCCACGAAATGTAGGTAGCCGTGAAAGCCCAAAGCTTATTTTGAGCTGGAGCTAGATGTAGAAGAAATGTAATCGGATAAGACATCTTTTAAGTCACTATCTTTGATGTTTACATTACCTTCTTTGAATTCTTTAGCAATGATCTTTTGTAATGCTGTTGAATCATTTAGTTTTTCATCAATGATTTGATCTTTCAATTCTTTTGTATGGTCAGCCATCTTGCCCTTACCAGGGTTCTTGATACTGTAGATGATGTGGTAACCATAGCTCGTCTTGACTGGTTCTTGTGAGAATTCACCTTGTTTCAAAGCAAAGGCAGCTTTCTTGAAGTCACTGTCAAGAGAAGTATCCATGTTATTGAATGAAGGTAATTTACCACCATCATTCTTAGTTGATTCATCGATCGATTTTTCTTTAGCTAACTTCTTGAAGTTATCCCAAGAGCCATCTTTTTTCAATTCTTCGATGATCGCATCAGCATCTTCTTTCTTAGATACTAAGATCTGTGCGACTGTGATCGTTGGTTCATAGCTCTTCCATTGTTTCTTTAAGTCGGCATTAGTGATCTTAGTATTAGCGATCACAGCTTGACGTAGCAATAAGTTAGAACGAATGCTCTTCTTGAATGCTGAAGCTGTCATACCATTTTGTGCTAAAACAGTCGAGAAAGAAGAACCATATTGTTTTTTATACTTGTTGTATTCTTTGTTAACTGCTTTATCAGTTACTTTATCACCATACTTGCCTTCTAAGATCTTATCTAAGATCATTTGTTGTAAGACTTGCTTACCTGAAGTAGTCTTTTTCATACTGTCGTAGTATTGGCTTTCAGTGATCTTACCACCTGATGTTGTTGCAACTGTCTTAGATGAACAAGCTGCCAAGGTGAAAGTCAACAAGACGCCAGCTAAAGCGGCAAACCATTTTTTCATTATGTTACACATCCAATCGTAAAATTAATAATTCTAATATAACACAAGTCACGTCTAAATTATCAATGTTTTAATAATTTTTAAGAAAAATCAATTGTTTTGTTGAGGCAATTTAGCTTGGATCTCTTTGGCTAAGGGTTCTACTTGTTCACGATAGTTTTCGATCTCTTGGGTCAAACTGTTGATCACAGGCTCAGAAGCTTTGAGTTCTGCTGAAAATTTAGCCACATTTTCTTTGACTTTTTCGACTTTAGCAAGATAATCTGTTGTTTGTTCTACAGTTTGATCAAAAGCGATCATTTTTTGGATGAGATATTTTAAGATCTCATCGCGCTTACTATAAGCATAAGCACCGAGAGCCCCAGTAATGGTCAAAGTCCACAAAAATTTTTTCATTTTTTTCAGTCCTTTATCTGCTCGGTGATCTTATTTGCGACCACTTGCAATTTTTCTGGTGTGTAGTCAGCAGAATTATCGGTAAAGGTCATCCCAAACCCATCTTCATTACTATAACGTGGTAAGAGATGGATATGTGAATGAAAGACCGTTTGATAGGCGACTTCACCGTTGTTATTGACGATGTTTAGTCCCTTGATCGTTGGGTCGGACGCTTTGATTGCACGTGCGATCTTAGGTAAGCGGCTAAAAACATCACTAGCTAATTGTTCATCGTATTCAAAAAGGTCAGAAACGTGCTTTTTAGGAACTACCAATGTATGCCCTGTGGTTGCTTGTGAGATATCTAAAAAGGCTTTGACTTTATCGTCTTCATAGACGGTCACACTTGGGATCTCCCCGGCGATGATTTTACAAAAGATACAGTCTGTCATATAAAAACCTTCTTTCAAAAATTTTAAATCTGCTCTTAGTATACACTATTTGAGCCGAATTTGTTGTAAACTAAATATTAAAAGGAAATAATGTAGTAAGATCATGTTGGGAAAACAAACACATAGAATGCAGTGCGGTATGATGTATAATGATTTAGATCCTGAGCTGATGCGAGCACGTCAAAAGACTATGGCCTTAACGACTGCGTATGCTCAAAGTTACTCGCAAAGTCCAGCAAAACGCGAAGCATTGTTAGCAAAAATTTTAGGCAAGATCGGAAAAAATGTTCATTTTGAACCGACTTTTCGATGCGAGTTTGGGAAGAACATCTCGCTCGGCGATAATGTTTGGATCGGCGCAGCAGTGCATATCAATCAGGGGGCACGATCGGCGATAATACTGTGATCGGATCGGGAAGTGTGGTCACACATGATATTTCTTCTAACGTGGTCGCATATGGCGATCCTTGCCGAGTCGCACGAAAGATCACAGCAGCTGATAAAACGGGCTATGATCCCACCAAAATTTAGATAAGTAGGTAATTTAGATGACACTAGAAATTGAAAATTTAGTCGGTGGTTACTCACGTGTTCCAGTTCTAAAAGATATTTCATTTACGGTCAAAGCCGGTGAATTAGTCGGTTTGATCGGCTTGAACGGGGCAGGTAAATCTACGACCATCAAGCACATTATTGGATTGTTACGCCCACAAAAGGGAAAGATAACTTTAGAAGGTGTGACCTTAAAATCAGATCCTAAAACATACAAGCAAAAAATGGCTTATATTCCTGAGACTCCGATCCTATACGAAGAATTGACTTTACGTGAGCATATCGAGTTAACGATCATGGCTTATGGATTAGAAGCTAAAAGTGCTTGGCAACGCGCTCAAAAGCTACTTGAGCTCTTTAGATTAGAAAATAAATTGGATTGGTTTCCAGCTAATTTTTCTAAGGGGATGAAACAAAAGGTGATGATCGTTTGTGCCTTTATAACAGAGGCTAAACTTTATATCATCGATGAACCATTTTTGGGACTTGATCCTTTAGCGACTCAAGATCTCTTAGATTTGATCGATCAAAAAAAGCAAGCTGGGGCAGCCGTTTTGATGTCGACGCATGTTTTGAGCACAGCCCAAGAATACTGTGATCGCTTTGTCATGATCGATCAAGGTCAAGTAACTGCTAAAGGTGATCTAGCAAGTTTGCGGACACAGTTTGGCGATGAAACAGCTTCTTTAGCAACGATCTATCTCAAGCTCACAGGGGCAGGTGAAAAACATGCTTGATCTGTGGAAAATGCGCCAAAAAACTCATCAAAAGCAGATGTTTAAGTATTTACGCTATGTACTAAATGATCACTTCATCTTAGCGTTGCTTTTCATCTTGGGTGGCTTAGCTTTGAGCTATTCAAATTATCTCAAAGCCCTCTCGCCCCAAGCAGAGATCTGGTATGCTAAACCGTTAGTGTTACTTATTTTAGTCATAAGCTTACAAGTCGGACGGTTGGCAACATTGTTAAAACCAGCTGATATCGTATTTATTTCACCCCGACAAGCTGAAATGGGACAATATTTACAAAAAGCTTTACAGTCATCGTTAATTTTTGCTTGGGTGTTTGATACATTAGTGATGTTGGCTTTGACGCCATTCTTACTTGTTGCTGCCAAATTGACAGTAGTCCAGATCATCTTTTTATGGCTATTGCTACTAGTATTGAAATATTTACAACTAGAGCGAAAACTACTAGGCCTTTATCAAGCTCAATTTGCTAGTGGACGATGGAAGTGGTTCTTAGATATTGGCTTTTGTGGTCTCTTATTAGGGACAAGTCTTTATTTAGATCCATTATATCTATTATTAGTAGCTGCACTTTTGACAGGTTATATCGATAAGTCAAAAAAAGCTCTCACGACACAGGCTGTATTCAACTGGGAAGTGGCCATTGAGACTGAAAATGAAAGAATGTTGCAGTTATATCGTTTCTTTGCGCTCTTTACCGATGTACCTAATTTGCAAGTCGCAGCCAAACGACGGCGCTATTTAGATCGTCTGTTACCACAAGCTAAGCCTGGTGGAAGTTTTACTTACCTCTACTGGCGGGCCTTGGTACGCAATGGTGAAACTAGTGGCTTAGTATTACGGTTAACGGTCTTAGGTGCTGTTATCTTGTATTTCATCACTGAACCGTGGCTAGCCTTAGCTCTAGCAGTGCTATTTGTCTATTTGCTTGGATTTCAATTGTTTTCTTTGTATCACCACTACGACGAAGTAGTTTTTATGCATATCTATCCGTTAGATCCAGGAAATAAACAAAAAGCATTTCAGAAAATGTTAGGGCAATTATTGTTTGTGATCGCGGTGATCTTTACGTTAGTTAGCTGGATACAGTTACAAAATATTTTATTTAGTCTCGAATTTTTAGGTGTTTTAGTGCTTGAGATCGTATTATTGACTCGGCCTTATCTTAAGGGACGCTTAGCAAAAAGAGCTTGACACTGAGTCTAGTTCTTTGTAGACTTATTTTAGTTATCGATATTTTCAAAAGGAGAGCCCCAGATGGATTTCAATTTGGAACATGGCTGGGAGATCTTACCGATCGATGGCGATACTGGCACTGCTTATATGGCGGTGAATAACGATGAACGTATCTTTATCAAGCGTAACACTTCGCCGTTTTTGGCGGCTCTTTCATTAGAAGAGATCGTTCCACGCTTGATCTGGTCAAAGCGGACAGTCTCAGGTGACACTCTGACTGCACAAGAGTGGTTGAATGGTCGTTCGCTAAAACGTGAAGAGATGTGTTCGCTCCAGGTCTCGGAATTATTAGCTCGGATGCATGGTTCCAAACTTTTAAAAAAGATGCTGTTACGAGTCGGAGGCAAGACGTATACGCCGGTTGATCTGTTAGCACAATATTTTAATGGTTTGAGTTCTGAATTACGTCAGCATCCACTATTATCCGAAGCAACGTCGCGATTGAAGGCAAACCAGCCGCAACTTGAACGCTCGAATTACGAAGTATGTCATGGCGATTTAAATCATAAAAACTGGCTCTTATCTGAGACAGGACAGCTATATCTAGTAGATTGGGAAGCCGTTAAGTTGGCTGATCCGGCTTTAGACCTTAGTATGTTAATGTGTCAATATGTCCCACGCAAAGACTGGAAGCAATGGTTGACGCGGTATGCAAAAAAAGAACCGTCACCGGATATGATGAAACGCATTTATTGGTATGCGGTCATGAATCTTTTGTTAGTTATCAAACACAACTATCAGCGTGGTCATTTCCATGAAATGAACCAAGACATTATCAAGCTTAATCAAGTAATCAAGAAGCAAAATTATATTTAAAATTGATGGGGATAAAAGGCATCAAAAACCTTTTGTCCCTTATTTAGTGAATTTTAGTTGAAAGGAAGTCTATGTATTAACTACATAGCAATTTATCATGCGTTTACGAAATAAACCTTGGGCTAAGCCCTTGATCCAAGAAAACCCACAATATGTCGTAACTGATCCGGCAACTTTACGTGGTAATTGGCAAAGTCGTTTTGAAAAAGAACAACCACTATATATCGAGATCGGGATGGGGAAGGGCCGTTTTATCGTTGAGATGGCCAAGAAATATCCTGAGCGTAATTTTATCGGTCTTGAAATGCAAACAGTTGCTACAGGGATCGCCTTGAAAAAACAACTCGAGGCCAAATTGCCTAATCTCCAGTTAGTGTGTGCTAACGGCAGTGGTTTGACCGAATTCTTCGAACCAAATGAAGTTAGTGGGATCTATTTGAATTTTTCTGATCCATGGCCTAAGAATCGTAATGAAAAACGGCGCTTGACTTATAAGAGTTTTTTGACTCAATATGAAGAAGTGATGCAAGCTGACGGTCATCTTGAATTCAAGACCGATAATCGTGGCTTATTTGAATATTCATTGACGAGTTTGAACAATTATGGGATGGTATTTGATCAAGTATGGCTAGATCTTCATCAGACACCAGATGTTGAAGATAATGTGATGACTGAATATGAAGAAAAATTCAGCCAAAAAGGTCAACCGATCTATAAACTCGAAGCTCATTTCAAAGCTTAGGCAAAAAAATTTTAAAAGCTAAGAGGATAAGTTATAATATACAAAAAGTAAGTAATTTATCTTGGAGGGATTTAAGATGGAAAAATTAGCAAAGATGGATAAAAAAGCATTAGAAGAAAAATTGAGCACAGGGAAGTATGTATTATTCTTTACCGCTGACTGGTGCCCAGATTGCCGTTTTATCAAACCAGCAATGCCTGAGATCGAAGCCAACTTTTCACAATTCGAATTTATCTTAGTCGATCGTGATGAAAATATCGACCTTTGCCAAGAAATGATGATCATGGGGATCCCAAGTTTTGTCGTGTATGAAGACGGTAAAGAAAAAGCTCGTTTTGTGAATAAAGATCGTAAGACGAAAAAAGAAGTAGAAGACTTCTTGAATAATATCTAAAACAAAGGAAGTATCAAATAATGTTAATTGCTAGCTATAATCCGACCCAAATGGGTGATGTTTTACTGACGATGGTGCGCCCTGAAGCAGCAGCGCAAGCAACTGAACAAAAAGGACGGATCGTTCGTATTTTTAATGCCGAAAATAATGAAACTTTAGGGTTTAACTTTTTTGATGTCAGTGAGATCTTGGCTGATCTAGCTGTCAAAGGTCAAGTTTTCTTGGATCAAGCTCAAGTTGAAACTTTGAATCAAGCTTTACAAACAGCGGGGTTCGAACCTGAATTGGTCTTTGATGATGAACCTAAATTTGTGGTGGGCTATGTAGCTGAATTGACAGAACATCCAGATTCAGATCATTTGCATATCGCTAAGATCGAAGTCGATAATGACCAAACCTTGCAGATCGTATGCGGCGCACCGAATATTGAAGCTGGGCAAAACGTGGTCGTTGCTAAAGTTGGTGCGATGATGCCAAATGGTGCGATGATCTGGCCAGGTAAATTGCGTGGTGTCGATAGCTATGGGATGGTTTGTGCTGCTCGTGAGCTTGAGTTACCTAATGCGCCTAAAAAGCGTGGTATCTTAGTTCTTGATCCCGCTGAATTTGCAGCTAGGACAGCTTTTGATTTTGAAAAGGGGGCTAAGCTATTTACAGCTTAGTTTAGTAGACCTCACCTGGGACTGTGATAAGTCCTAGGTGTTTTTTTACATAAAGTTTTATAAAAGTAGTAAAAAACCTTTTCTCCATTTTGAATAATTACTATAATGAATTTAGAAGTAAATTAGACAGACAGTTAGGATGAACACCATGGAACATTATGATGGACCAGCCTTTTACAGAAATAATGGTCGCCCAGCTACAAAAACGCGGGTTCAGACTAAAGTACCAGCTAAAACTGAAAAAGCGCCGACTAAAATAGCGACAAGTAACCAAAAGGAACGTTTAAATGGAACTTCACGGGCTTTTAGTCCAAGAAAAGTCCCGCGCTCTTTAGTTGCCGAGCGTGTTGTAAAAAAACGCCCTGATTACGATAAATTGGTGCGTTCATTAAAGAAAGCCCCCGAAGATTATTTACTCTTTGAAGGGACTGTTTTACTAGGAACTCAAGCGATCGATCTGACGGTAAGTCGCCAGTTTGATAATACAGATACTAAATTGCCTAAACACCCGACGGTATCATCACAACTAAAAACACCAACATTAGCTTCGGACAGTCGATCAACTAGTTCTAGTTTAGCGACTAGTGAAAGTATGAGCGACACCACAAGCCAGGTCCATTCGACAAGTTCGACTAGCCAGTTGCAAAGTTCAGTAAGTGATACGCGCACTCAAAGCACGAGCCCAGCTAACAGTAACAGTGAGGCAAAGAGTGTAAGCCAAAGTCAAGTAACTTCAGAGCTTAGTTCACAAGTTGACCTCACTAGTGAAATCACTACTAGACCAGAGTCTCCCAAAATGACCGGGCTCAAAGCAGCTTTGGCACATGAGAGCTCTTTGACGCAAAGCGAACCAAGTGTGTCAGCCAAACTGACATCACCTAAGGATGGACCTGAGCCTTATCAATTTCCAGCACTTAGTTTATTACCTGCACCAGTGATCGATGACGATCCTGCATTGGATGATTGGGTCAAAAGTCAGGTCCAAACGTTAAATGAGACACTCAAAGCGTTTCATGTTGAGGCGACTGTTAGTGATTGGACTATTGGCCCGACGGTTACGCAATTTGAATTGACTTTAGGACGGGGAGTCAAGGTCAACAAGATCACCAATTTAAATGATGATCTCAAACTTGCCTTAGCTGCTAAAGACATTCGGATCGAAGCACCGATCCCAGGTAAAAGTAGTGTTGGGATCGAGATCCCCAATAAAACTTCACGCCCAGTCATGTTATCTGAAGTCCTACGTTCAGATAAATTCCAAGAAGCTTCTTCACCATTGACAGTAGCTTTAGGAGTCGATCTATTTGGTGAGCCCCAGATCACAGACTTACAAAAAATGCCCCATGGCTTGATCGCAGGGGCTACCGGTTCGGGTAAATCAGTCTTTATCAATAGTCTGCTTGTTTCTTTGCTTTATAAAGCTTCACCTAGTGAAGTGAAGTTGGTCTTGATCGATCCTAAAGCAGTCGAGATGGCACCTTATCATGATCTCCCCCATTTATTAGCGCCTGTGATCTCTGATGCTAAAGCAGCTGCGGCCGCGTTGAAATGGCTCGTAAATGAGATGGAAGAGCGGTATCAACGTTTAGCTGCTGCTGGGGCTCGTAACTTAGAGGCTTATAATGAAAAAGCTAAGGCAGCTGGTGAGTATGGTCTGCAATTGCCATATATCGTGGTAGTGATCGATGAATTAGCTGATCTTATGATGGCGGCTTCGTCTGAGGTCCAAGATCATATTGCCCGGATCACGCAAAAAGCTCGGGCAGCTGGGATCCACTTATTAGTTGCGACCCAACGACCAAGTGTGGATGTTTTGACCGGAACGATCAAAAATAATATTCCGACTCGGATCGCTTTTATGGTCTCAAGCCAAGTCGATTCACGAACGATCCTGGATAATGCTGGGGCCGAACGCCTTTTAGGTCGTGGCGATATGCTTTATTTGGGAAATGGTTCGGGGCAACCGACCCGTTTGCAAGGGACTTATATTGAAGATGAGGTCGATGCGGTGACTGATTTTGTTAGACAGCAAGGTAAGCCTAAGTACGCTTTTGATCCCGATAGTTTGAAAAAACGTGCGGTAGAATCAGAAAAACAAGATGATCTTTTGCCTCGAGTTTTAGACTATATCGTTAATGAAGAGACGATCTCAACTTCCAAGTTGCAACGAGTCTTTTCGATCGGCTATAATCGTGCTGCCGCGATCATCGATGATCTTGAAGCTAAACAATATATTTCACCAGCGCATGGTGCCAAGCCACGGAAGGTCTTTTTGACTCAAGAAGGCTTGAATAAATTGCGCAGTGTATAATAAAAAGACAAACGCTCAATAAGTGAAGTTTGTCTTCGATCTAAGACTGAGGTATACTCAGTCTTTTTTTGATACAGTTATTCGTTAAATACAAAATTTAAAAATTCTGGGAAATGTTTAGCCCAGTAAAATTCACTATGGGATTCAGCTGCAAAAATATTTAGTGAGATATTATCCATTGGATGCCCTGTTCGTAAAAGTGTCTGATAGTAGCGCAAAGATTCATCAATATAGGCTTGGGCCTGCTTTTCAGGAGCCAAAACTTCATCGTCACCGGCATCATTTTCACTAGCTCCGGTTTGAATATAGATCTTATTGTCAGGGAGCAAGGGATGAGAAGCGATAAATTGCGTGAATTTTACTTGATTCAACCAGGCAGCACTAGAAAAAACGCCCAAATTTCCAAAGATCTCAGGGTACAGTGAACCGGCATAGGCTGTGATATAGCCCCCCATTGAACTTCCGGCTAGTAACGTGGTCTCACGTTGAGGCAAGGTACGATATTTTTTATCGATGAATGGCTTGACAGTATCTACTAGCCAGTCAACATATGCTCGACCTAGACCGCCAAAATACCCGGTACCATCAGATGTTTGAAATTCAGTCTTCCATGGCGAATATTCATCGAGACGGTGTTCGGCGCTATTGTCGATCCCAACAATGATCATTTGTGGCAATTCGAGGTGTTGTTTGATCAAGGGAATGACCTTCCACGAATAACCTGCAAACGCTTCGCGACTGTAAAAAACATTTTGCCCATCGTGCATATATAAAACCGGATAATGACGCTCATTTTTAAAATAATCTCGGGGAAGTAGTACTCGGATCCTGCGCTCATTTGAAAAATAAGGCACAAATAGATAATGAGTCCGTAGCTCGAGATAATAACTGTTTTGAGGCATAATATAGCTGTTCCTTTCCCAATTTCTTGCATATATGACCAAGATATACTGAAAAAAACTTTTTGTCCAGCTATGGTCAAAATTTTATTTATATAAAAATAAAATGATAAAAAATAGTATTCACATTAGTTATAATTTGTGTTAATATTAACGAAAAATTAAATAAAAGTTAGTTAACGCTGGGTAAAATAAAATTTATTTTGGTTTTTTAAGCGAGATCAGCGCTTAGAGTGACTAAGGTATTGTAAATTAAAAAAGGTGGAGGAAATTATATGCATTTTGAGGAATGTCAATTACATAGTAAGGTTTTAGGACGTTCGATGAATTTTAATGTTTATGGGCATGCGGGAAAGCCGATCTTAGTTTTTCCGGCTTCTGGTGGTAGTCATAATGAATATGGTGATTTTGGGATGATCGCAGCATGTCAGCGCTGGATCGATAGTGGTCAGGTACGCTTTTTTACCCCAGATTCGTTTGATAAGGAAGCTTTTGAGGCTAATGAGAAAAGTCCCCATGATCGTGCCTTAGCGCATATGGCTTATGAGCGCTTTATCGTTGAAGAATTAGTACCACTTATCTATGACAAGACAAACTGGTCCGGAAGTTTGATAACAACTGGCTGTTCGATGGGGGCATATCATGCGATGAATTTTGGGCTCAAATTCCCTGAGATCTTTGATACTGTTATTTCGTTAAGTGGACTATATGATCTGCGATTTGTCGTAGGTGATTATGGCGCTGATGAGCTAGTTTACTACAATTCACCAACTGATTATCTATGGAATTTAGCTGATTCATGGTTTTTTGAAAAATATCGGCAAAATACTTATATCATCTGTACCGGTCTAGGACCTTGGGAAGAAGTTGATGAGACTCGTAAGCTTGAAGCAGTTTTTAAGGCTAAGCAGATCCCCGGCTGGTTTGATTACTGGGGAGAAGATGTTTCGCATGACTGGATCTGGTGGAAAAAACAGATGCCATATTATTTAAGTAAATTATCTGAAACGGGACAAATTTGAGTAGAAGGGACAAGTTGTAATGAATTTTATTGTTATTTCGCCCCATTTTCCTGCAAATTTTGAGCAATTTTCAGTGAGTCTCAGCAATAATGGGATCACGACTTTGGGGATCGGGGATAAAGCTTACGATGAATTGACACCTAGTTTGCGCACCGCGTTGCATGAGTACTACAGAGTCGATGATATGGAAGATTATGACCAAATGTATCGAGCAGTAGCGTACTTTGCATTTAAATACGGTAAGATCGATCGCTTGGAATCACATAATGAATATTGGCTGTTTCAGGATGCTAGATTGCGGACAGATTTTAATATCCCCGGCTATAAGAGTGATGAGATGGATAAGATCAAGTATAAGTCAAAGATGAAACAGGTCTTTTTGAGCCACGATATTCCAGTTGCACTAGGAAAAGTTTTTCAGACCGCAGAGGAAGGCTGGAATTTACTAGAACAGTTCGGTTATCCAGTGATCGTTAAACCCGATTCTGGAGTCGGAGCTAGTGACACGTATAAGATCAGTACGCCCGAAGACTTCACTGATTTTTTGACCAAACGTAATCCCGATGTGACTTATTTTATGGAAGAATTCATCAAAGGAGATATCATAACTTTTGATGGGCTGACAGATCAAAACGGACGTGTGGTTTTTTATTCTTCACTCGTTTACCAGGAGCCTGCTTTAGATACAGTCCATCGCACAGGTGACATGTATTTTTATGAGACACGTGACATTGACGCGGATCTTTATGAGTTAGGGATGAAAAGTGTAGCAGCTTTTGATATTCGGGAAAGATTTTTCCACTTCGAGTTCTTTAGAACAGCAGATGATAAGCTCTATGCTTTAGAGATCAACTGTCGTCCACCAGGTGGGCCTTCAATCGATCTGATGAATCATGCCCATCAGTTGAGCTTATTTGAAGAGTATGCTCATATAGTTAAAGAAAATAAATTTTATGGAGATAGTACTTGTCCGTATTACAGTGTTTATATTTCGCGAAGTAACAAGCAAGACTATCGCTATGACCTAGATAATATCAAACAAAAATATGGAGATGAGCTAAAAGAGATCCAACATGTTCCAGGAGTGTTTGCTGAGATCATGGGAGATGTTGGTTATATTTTCAATACTGAGACTAAAGAACAGATGCACGAGATAATTGAATTTGTCGGTGCACTTAAGATGCAAGCATAGGAAATGAGCCGATCAAAAGTTTGACCGGCTTTTTGTATGGCTATGACTTTAAAAAGGTTTGTGATCTATGGTAAACTTAGCTTAATTGTTAATTAAGAAAAGAGGATATTTACCATGAATATGGACACCACATATTTTTTTGTAGGCATCAAGGGGACGGGGATGAGTGCATTAGCCCTTATTTTAAACGACAAGGGCTGTAAAGTTGCCGGTTCAGACATTGAAAAATACACGTTTACACAACGTGGTTTAGAACAGGCTGGAATTGAGATTTTCCCATTTGACGAAAAAAATATCCATGACAAGATGACGATCATCGCTGGTAATGCTTTTGGTGATGATCAAGAAGAAATCAAAAAAGCACATGACTTAGGCTTAAAAGTTATGCGTTATCCGGAAGTTGTTGAAATGTTGATCGAAGAGACGACAAGCATTGGGGTCGCTGGTGCCCATGGTAAGACGAGTACTTCAGGTTTGTTGGCCCATGTTTTAAGTAGGGTCTCACCAACAAGTTATTTGGTCGGAGATGGCTCAGGTAAAGGGATTCCTGATGCACGGTTCTTTGTATTTGAAGCTGATGAATATCGTCGCCATTTTGTAGCATACCATCCAGACTACACGATCATGACCAATATCGACTTTGATCACCCTGATTATTTCACGGGGATCGAAGATGTTTGTGATGCTTTTGAAACGTTGGCTAAACAAACTAAAAAAGGCCTCTTTGTCTGGGGTGAAGATAAATATCTTCGCAAACTAAAAGCCGATGTACCAGTATATTATTATGGGACTGAAGCTGATGATGATGTGCGTGCTGAAAATATCAAACGTACGACTAAGGGCTCAACTTTTGATGTGTATTTACACGATGAATATTTAGGCAACTACGAGATCCCAATGTTTGGTAAGCATAACATCTTGAACAGTTTAGCTGTTATCGCTGTTTCGCACATGGAAAAAGTCGATCAAGAAGAGATCAAAAAAGAATTATTGACTTTCAAGGGGGTCAAGCGGCGTTTTACTGAAAAGCGTGTTGCTGACATGGTGATCATTGATGACTATGCCCACCATCCATCTGAGATCACTGCGACTTTAGATGCTGCGCGCCAACAATACCCAGACAAGAAGATCATTGCAGTGTTCCAACCGCATACTTTTAGCCGAACAGTCGCATTGATGGACGAATTTGCTAAGAGCTTAGATCTAGCCGATAAAGTCTATTTGACTGATATTTTCAGTTCGATCCGTGAACATGACGGTAAAGTTTCGGCCAAGGATCTAGGTGAAAAGATCACCAAGGGGGGCGAAGTTTTAGCTCTAGACAATATGTCACCATTACTTGATTACCATGATGATGTCGTTGTCTTTATGGGTGCCGGTGATATTCAAAAATACGAATATGCTTATGAAAAATTATTGAGCGATCTTAGCTTGAATAATAACTAATAAAAGACGATGCGTTAAGCGCTCTATGAATAACAAAACCTCACTATGATGCAGATTTTTAACAGCATAGTGAGGTTTTTTGTTATTCAGGTAAGAGAATGACAGCATCTAACAAGCGGTTAGCATAACTGGTATTAGCATTGAAGTTATGGTAGACCCATCTTGCTTCAGTGACATTATCGGTGATTATCCCATCTACATCCAAGAAAGCAGCCTTTTTAAGATCTTCCTCGCTATTGACAGTCCAAGAATAAACTTTTTTAAAACTGAGCTTGGCTTGGGTGACAAAAGAGTCATTTAACGTTGTCTTTTCCATCGTATAACCATTAGCTGGTGTCTGCGGGAAGATGAAATTATACGGTAGGATATAGTAAGCATTTAGTGTAGGAGCATATTTTTTAGCATTAGTAATAACTTTATAGTCAAGTGATTGTAACTCATGATTATTTTGTTTGAGCGTAGTTTTGTATGTGTCAAAGAAATTTTTTAACATATTTTTTGAATCACGTTTAGTTGTCTTGATCTCGACTAATAGTTTTTGCTTGTATTGCTTGGCAACGCTCAGATACTCGTCGAAACTAGGGATCTTAGCTTGGTGACCATTTTCGTGTACGGTCAAAGCAGTCAATTGAGCCAGTGTCAGCTCTTGGGGGCTAGTATCAAGATCGGCGAGTTGCTTTAGATTTTCATCATGCATGACGACAAATTTATGATCTTTGGTTTCTTGAATATCGATCTCGATGTAATTTGGTTTAGCTTGGGCAGTCTTACGAAGAGCAGGGATCGTATTTTGGACGCCATTTTTTGCATCGACTCCACGGTGTGAGATGATCAATGGTGTTTGACCTAAATGAACTAAGTAGGCCCCGTTACCTAAAAGAGTTCCAAGTGTAAATAAAGCGAACAATGGCTTAGCTATCTTGCTGAGCCAGCTTTTTTTAGTGCTTTTGTAAGTCGCTAAAGGAACATTGGTTGGTAAAATGAGCTGCAAAAGAGCAACGCTAGCCCAGACCGAGATCAGAAATGAGCCGATCTGCAGTAAGGTGACATTGATACTTCCACCAATAAGTGCACTCAACGGAGAAGTCTGATCGAGTCCAAGCTGGATCGAGTATAAAATACCAGTCAGCCCTAAGTTGGTGATAAGCGCAATAAGTGAGATCTTTAGGAGTTTTAGCGTATAAGACCAAAACTTGTTTTTAGTCAGTTGCCAACTTTGCGCGAGTGCTGTTTTGATCTTGACTTTTTCAAAAAGCATCAGGGGTAAAACAAAGAGCAAGCGGATGCTCAAAATAAAGATCGCTAAATAAAAAATACTGATCAAAGTTGCATAAAGCGGCTTTTGTAAGAGAAAATCCAAGATAAATTCAGGAATGACTACTTTACTCAAAAGTGGCGAACTAAAGAAGATCCCACTAAAAGGCACGATCAATAAGAAATAGCCGGCAAAAAAGAAGATCCCGAGTGGATCAAGCTGGCGTAATTGCCGAGCCGTGTTTTTTAAGATCGCACGAAAGCTGAATTCATCTTGCCTGATCAAAACAACACCATTTAGGATGAGTGCAAATTGTCCAAAAACACAGATGATCAAAATGATCAATTCCAAAAGTAAGCCCAAGGTGATATAGGGATGGCTCGTAACGAGTGAAAGTGCATTGGTATAAGATAAATAGGGGATCGCACCTAAATTCAATAGTAACGAAGTCCACGCATTAAAGAGGGGGATAACCGCGACCTCAAGTGAAAGTTCGACCACTAAAAAGAGGATCAGATAATTTTTCCAATGTAAGCTAAAATCGCGTTTTAAACGCATCATATCACTCCGATTTTTTAAATTTTATTACATTGTACCCAATATAATGCGCAAGAACAATAATTATCCCTAAATCTAGGTAATTTGATCTAGACCTAACGTTTGAGCAAAAAGAAGGGGTATGCTATTATTAAGGCAGACCACTTAGAGGAAGGTGAAGCTATATGCCTGATGATGTGCATCGGCAGGGCAAAACGATCGCTGAGATCAAAGAAGGCGATTCATTGACTGTAACGGAAAGTATCTCAGAACGAGATCTATTGATCTATTTGGGACTGACTAACGATAATAACCCACTGTATATTCAAAATGAATATGCACAAAAATTAGGGCACGCTGGTCCAGTTGTACCGCCAGTATTGTTGAGTGGGATCATTACGAGCTCAGTTTCAAAATTATTACCTGGACCTGGGAGTGAAGTGGTGAATTTTTCAGCTAACTTCATTCGGCCAGTCTATCATGATGAGATCGTCACATTCAGTTTTGAAGTGATCAAAGTTGATACGATGAAAGAAGTTGTGATGATCTCAGTTGAGGGTAGTAACCGTCAAAATGAACGTGTTTTAGATTCAGTTGTCATGGCTCGGCCTCCGCGTCAGCAAGATTAGCTACATTTATGATCAATTAAATACTTGAAAGAAGGAGAATTTTATGAATAATAATCCCGAAGTTTACAACAATAGTAATGCCGGCTTGAACAGTTTCTTTACTAAGATGTATGGGTATATGAGTGCTGCAGTAGCAGTTTCGGCGCTAACGGCTTTCTTTGGTTCGTTTAGCCCAACTGTGATCCGGTTTATGAGTAATCCGATCGCCTTATTTGCAGTCTTTGGGGTCCAATTAGTTTTGGCTTACTCCATGTCGTCGCTTAAGTCACAACGTTCACCTTTAGTGAGTGCTTTAGGTTTGTTCGTCTTTGCAGGGTTGGAAGGTCTACTCTTTAGTGGGATCTTTATCGTCTACACTGCTCAAAACATTACCAGTGCTTTTGTTTCCGCCTTTGTGATGTTTGCTGTTTTGTCCTTTATGGGCTCAACAACTAAAAAAGATCTCTCAGGGATCGGTCGCCAAGCTCGTGCCGCTTTGATCGCGTTTATCATCGTCTCGTTGATCAACTTGTTCTTGCAAAGCCCAATGATCACTTATGTCTTTTCCTTTATCGGTTTAGTGATCTTTGCTGGTCTGACAGCTTGGGATACCCAACGCTTACGTCAAATGTATCTTCAAATGGGTTCACAAGTAAATGTTAATAATTTGGCCTTGATGGGTGCTTTACAGCTCTATTTAGATTTTATCAACATTTTTATCTTCTTGTTGAATATCTTTACTGGTGCTGGTGGCAACCGCGACTAGAGCACAGATCATACTTTAAAAACACTGGCTCTTTGTCAACCACTGTGTAAAGATTAAATATTTTTAGAGAAGCTCTGTGAGAATAGCTTAGGCTATTTTCACAGAACTTCTTGTATCTTTACCAAGATATGTTTGGAGATAGATACGAGCTTTGAGATGTT
>OFGQ01000155.1_pt1 | contig 61134 bp, 53 predicted proteins | sample 1521791 | NCBI WGS metagenome assembly OFGQ01 (sample SAMEA3504116, study PRJEB24116) | mouse gut metagenome | biome: mouse gut; feature: mouse-associated habitat; material: faeces | place: Denmark | collected 2011 | reverse complement strand
CAGTGCGATTCGCAAGATTATGAAGCTATTGCTCAATATTTTTATGAACGATATGCAGTGGAGTTTATTGACAAGACAAAAAGAACTTTTTCCGGCGAAAAGATTACGATAGACAAAATAAACAGGGCAGCTTTCGCTATACCAAAGTTGTTTACCGGTCCAGTAATCACTACCAATTTGGATCATATGATAGAATGGGTATATGAAAAAAATGATATTCCTTTGCCTATAGGACTGGCAGATGAGACTGGGTTTTTAAATGAACGGTTATCGGGCTTTGCGCCGTGCCTGTGGAAAATCCATGGAGATATCGATAAAACAGACTCTTGGGTTCTTACGAGTGAAAATTATGCTCGGCAATATAGTAGGGGTTCAACTAAATTTATAGATTTGTTTTGTTCCGTTCTGCAGTATAGAAGATTGCTTTTTTTGGGTTCAAGCCTACAGTCAGATAAAGTTGTCTTTCTGCTCCGTGAACTTTATAAGAAAAATAATAATATCCGTCATTATGCAATATTGCCCGAACCAGATGAGAAGTTTGATTTTTATAGCGAGATGAGTAGGTTGGCTAATCTTGGCATAAAAGTCATATGGTATCCGAATGGAAATTATGATGTTTTTGAAAAAATTGTTAGTGAGTTAGTAGAAAAATCTGGGAAAAGTATGGAATATCCATGTCTGCCGGAGCGTGTTCAGATAGTTTCGGAAATTTACCCAGAAAGCGAAGAAGAGATTCGGGAAAGTGAAAACGTCGACGATATAGAGGAGCAGTATAATCTTGGGGAGGGCTATGCTGAGGGAAAAGGGGTGGAACAAGATTTTTCAAAAGCTGCATACTACTACCGAAGAGCGGCAAAGCAAGGTCATATAAAGTCTCAGTTTCGTTTGGGAAGGATGTATGAAATAGGAGTTGGAGTAAAGCGTAATAAGGAAGAGGCGGTTTATTGGCTCAGTCAGGCGGCAGAACAGGGCGACTCTTCCTCCCAGTTTGAATTGGGGAGAATACTGTTAAACAAGGGACAGGGGTTTGAAGCTCAGTTTTTAGAAGCAGCGCAATATTTTCAGAAGGCGGCGGAACAGGGAAATTTCTATGCTCAGGAAGAGTTGGGATGGATGTATAGAAGGGGGGGGGGTCGGGGTAGAGCAGGATCATGAAAAAGCTGCATATTGGTTTCGGACGGTCGAGAGAAGTCTTCTGCAATCCGCTAAGCATGGAGATCTTGATTCTCAGGTGAGACTGGGGGATATGTACGAAGTGGGCTATCCGGGAATAAAAAAGAATTGTATAAGAGCTGTAGAATGGTATAGGAGGGCAGCTAAACAGGGACACTGCGACGCGCAAATGAGACTAGGACTGATATACGAGAAAGGGAGAGAGGTAGAACAGGATTATGAGGAAGCTATAAGCTGGTACAAAAAAGCTGCCTCTCAAGAGCATATGGGGGCTATTAAGCATTTGAGCAAGATGTATGAAAAAAGAATGTGTACGGAGGAAGAACGTATTAATTTAAAAAAATGGTACGAAAAAGCGGAAAACCACATACTTGAAGTTGCCCGGCATGGAAAAGCGGATGCCCAAAATTACTTGGCTTTACTATATAAGAAGACGGATATTAAGAAATGCATATACTGGCTTCGGGAAGCCGCAGAGCATGGAGATGTAGAGGCTATTCAAACGTTAGCATGGATGTACTTGCATGGCGATGGAGTAAAAGAAAATTATGGACTGGCTATAGAATGGTATCAGAAGGCCGAAACACAGGGTTCGACATATGCTATGGTGATGCTGGGTGATATATATGAAGGAGGGCGCTATGTAGAGCGGAATTACGAAATTGCTAAAGTATGGTATTGGAAGGCTGCGCGGCAGGGTGATAAGGAAGCGGTACGGCGTTTGGGAAATATGTATGAGAAAGGGCTTGGAGAAACTTCAAACTGTGAGCAGGCGATCCCGTTCTATATAGAATTTGCGCGTAAAGGAGATAATTATGCCCGCAGACGCTTAGGTTATATGTATGAAAATGGCATAGGGGTGAAACGACGCTATGAAATTGCGATACAGTATTATCAAGAAGCGGCAGCACATGGAGATGCGGAGGCACAATTTTGTTTGGCTCATATGTATGAAGAAGGCAATGGAGTCTTTAAGGATATTGAAACTGCTATATATTGGTATAAAAGAATCGGTAAAAATGATTTTGCAATATATTCATTTGGAAAAGCCGGATTTAAACTGGGACAACTGTATATTAGTGGTATCGAGGTGGAACAAAATTATAAAAAGGCTATTAAATGGTTTAAGAAAGCCGCAGAATGTTTTGACACTAATTCAATGGCGTATTTGGGACACATATATGAAGTAGGGGAGGGAGTGGATATAGATTATAAAGAGGCGGTTAGCTGGTATCAAAAAGCGGCAAAAAGATCAAATTGTGTTGCCCAATATCATTTAGGACTCATGTATGAAAGTGGTAAGGGTGTATGTCAGAATGAGCAGGAAGCCGCAAAGTGGTATCAAAAAGCCGCGAATGTAGGATTTAAGGAGGCTCAAATACAGTTAGCAAAAATATATGAAAAGAGAGGAGATTATGCAAAAGCAAAGGAATGGTATCATAAAGCAGATGAACAAAAAATTGATAGCATCTCCATCAGTATGCTTAAATATTCTTCAGACATTTCCTGCCCTTCGTATTCCATGCTCCGATAGGCTGCACAGGCATGCGCTTAGATTTTAAGGAATGGAATATATAGCTGGTGGGATTATTCGAGAAATCAAATAGGAATGGTTTCATAACTAGGATTTTAATCGCAGAGTAAGATACTCTGCGATTTTTCTTTATATAGCGTATCTATTATATCTATCTAAATCCGATTAGTCAATACTTTATTTGTTTTTGTAAAATTTTACTCTAAATTTACATTCATATAACGGATAAAATTCTTTTAATTTCTTGTTAATTCCAATATTATCTGATATATATTCAAAATATATCCCAAATTGCAACAAAACAATCAATCATTTTTTCGCAGAGTATCTTACTCCACGAAAGAAGGGATTGCTATCTGGTATTTATTGACCTGCCATGAGCAGGAAGAACAGAGAATAATGGAGTCCTGTAATAAGTACTTGTCACAGAAAGCGCTTAGAAGTTCTTTTCTATTAACATACGATAGAATGCGGCGTTATGAAGGGAAGTGGCATCTGGAGAGAAGGCTTTTGTTCCCGGCGTGCGTATTGCTGGAAAGTGAAAATGAAGAACGTCTGTTAAAAGAACTGAAAGACTTTAGAAGAATATCGGAGTCCGGAAGGTGTACTGTAAGGATAAATCCGGAAGAAGAGGAGTTCTTGAAGTCACTGTATGGGAAAGCTTGTCATCTGAAAATGTCCAGAGGAATTCTTTTCAAAGGAGCCGCTCGGATCACAGAAGGTCCGCTGAAAGGAATGGAGAATCGGATCTGTAAGGTTGACCGGCACAAACGGCTGGCGCATATCCGGACTGTGATAGGAAGTGGCGGGGAATTAAGTTACATTCAAGTAGGATTGGAAATAACGGAGAAATATAGGTAGTACAAAGGATATCAGGAATGCCCCTTGAAGCTTTGGCACTTGGGTTCAGGAATGATAGACATAGAGGTAATAACTGTGGCTGTATAAGTATGGGCATGGATGGCGAAGCCATGCATATTGGGCGGAAAAATAGCAGGGAGAACGTGTATGTGGTACGTAATGCAGGTGGTTTCCGGTCAGGAAAACCGGACGGTCATGTTAGTGGAAAGCATGGTTTCTGAGGGAATTTTAGAAAGATGCTTTATTCCTACGCGCAGACTCAGGAAGAAGTTCCAGGGAGCGTGGCATGAGGTGACGGAGAAGCTATTTCCAGGGTATGTATTCCTGATTACAGAACAACCTCAGTTATTATATGAAGAATTAAAACAGATTCCGCGACTGACCCGTATGCTTGGGCGTTGTGAGGAATATTTTGTCCCATTGCCGGAAGCGGATGTCTGGATGATGGGGAAACTTCAGGATGGGGCAGGGAAGAACAATGTGTTAGAGGCAGAGATTTCTAAAGTTGCAGTAGAAAAAGGAAAAAAGATTAAAATTTTGTCCGGACCGCTTATAAATCTGGAAGGACAGATTAAGAAAGTGAACCTGCATAAGAGGACTGCGGCGGTGGAGGTAGAGTTTATGGGGAGTAAGACGGTGATTTACCTGGGGATTGAGATGGTAGGAGAAACAGAACAAACAGAAACAGGAGATGTGGGTAGGAATGAATAATTTTTTTACAGATCCCCGATTCGACGGCATAAAACCATTTGAATCAAAAGTATGGCTGTCCTCCCCAACGATGCATGGTGATGAACAGAAATGGGTGGACGACGCAATTCAGACGAACTGGGTATCTACAGTTGGAGAAAATATAGATGAAGTTGAAAAGCAGGTGGCGGAAAAAGTTGGCCGGAAGTTTGCGGTAGCGCTGTCCACCGGTACTGCAGCCCTCCATCTTGCCATTAAGCTATGCGGAGAAAAGCTCTATGGCAAGCCGGCAGTGGGACATGGCGTACTGGAAGGAAAGCGGGTATTCGCTTCCGACATGACTTTTGATGCGACAGTGAATCCTATCTGTTATGAAGGCGGCATTCCAGTTTTTATCGATACAGAACGCGATACTTGGAATATGGATCCGGCGGCTCTTATGCAGGCGTTTGAACTCTATCCAGATGTAAGGCTTATTGTTGTGGCGCATCTGTATGGCACGCCGGGAAAGATTGACGTGATCAAGGAAATCGCCTGCCGTCATGGCGCTTTAATTGTGGAAGATGCTGCTGAGTCTTTTGGAGCTGCCTATCAACATGTCCAAACAGGCTGTTTTGGTACGGCATCCATCTTGTCTGGAAACGGTAATAAGATCGTAACCGGTTCTGGCGGAGGGTTTCTCCTGACGGATGACAGGGAGGATGCGGATAAAGTCAGGAAGTGGTCTACACAGAGCCGGGAAAATGCTCCCTGGTATCAACATGAGGAGCTTGGATATAACTACCGGATGAGCAATCTTATTGCAGGAGTTTTGAGAGGTCAAATCCCATATCTGGAAGAACATATTGGACAGAAGAAGGCAATCTATAAGCGTTATCAGAGCGGATTGGCAGATCTTCCTGTGAAGATGAACCCATATGGAGTAGAGAGCATTCCTAACTTTTGGCTGAGTTGTCTCATAATTGACGAAGAAGCGATGTGTGAGACGGTGAGAGGAGAAACAGATGCTTTGTACCTCAGGGAGAGCAAAAAATCCTGCCCGACCGAAATCTTAGAGGCCTTGGCCGCATTTAGCGCAGAAGGCAGGCCGATTTGGAAACCGATGCATTTGCAGCCAATTTACCGTACACATCCCTTTGTGACGGCACAGGGAAATGGAAGAGGTAGTACGAATGCGTATATCGCCAGCAGCAGTATTGACGTTGGCGCAGACATTTTCCGAAGAGGATTGTGTCTGCCAAGCGACAATAAGATGACGCCTGAGCAGCAGGATATGGTGATAGACATTATTCACAGATGTTTCCTATAATTGTCAATCAAAGGCAGATGAATGAGGTTGTGGAAAATGAGGATGTTAAATCTAAGTATAAAAAGGATGTTAGATATTCTTGTAAGCCTGATTAGTATAATCCTAATCAGTCCAATCCTCTTGACTATCCTATTGCTGGTTAAATGTACGTCAAAAGGTCCGGTTCTATTTAAGCAAGAGCGGCTTGGATTACATGGCGAGTCGTTTCAGATTTTAAAGTTTCGGACAATGGTTGTCAATGCGGAACATATGGGAACGGGCGTCTATATAAACGAAAAGAGTGATCCGCGAATCACAAAAATAGGAAAGATACTGCGAAAAAGCAGTCTCGATGAGCTCCCCCAGTTATTTAATATTCTTAAAGGGGACATGTCATTAGTGGGACCGCGCCCGCCTGTTACCTATCATCCTTATGATGGATATCAGAATTATCCACAATGGGCAAAAAAAAGATTTGAGTTGCTTCCGGGTTTGACAGGTCTGGCGCAAGTTGAATTGAAGAGTGATGCGACTTGGGATGAAAGGATTACGGTAGATGTCAGATACGTGGAGAACTTTTCGGTTAGAATGGATATATTGATTCTATTAAGAACCGTTATCGCAGTATTCAAAAGAGACACTTTCTAATCAATAATGAGTCCATTCAACATGGATGGCAGGAGGATAAAAATGGGACGTAAAGCTTTGATTCTTGGAAGCGATTATGGAACTTATGACATGGCGGTTGAAGCTAGAAACCTGGGGATTTATCTAGTTGTCACAGATTTGATGGAAACTTCGCCTACGAAAGAAATTGCAGATGAAGCATGGATGATCAGCACAACGGATATCGATTCTTTGGAACAAAAATGTATTGAAGAAAATATTACTGCAATTATGGTTGGTGCAAGCGATTTTAACATCAATTGCGCCCGCAAACTGTGTAAAAGGCTTCATCTTCCCATTTATTGCGAAAGCGATAGGGCGTGGGAAGTTGCTACAGATAAGAGTAAATTCAAAGAGGTGTGTAAAGAGGTAGGAGCGAGGATTGCTGAGGATGTGCATTACTCTGAGGATATGTCAGACGAGGAGCTTGCAAAGATTCCGTTTCCTGTGGTAGTGAAGCCTGTTGACAAAAGCGGTAACAGAGGAATGAGTTATTGCAGGAATGTAGAAGAACTCAGAGAGGCATACAGGTATGCGAAGAGCGTTTCGGACAACGAGACAATTATTGTTGAGCGCAAGCTTCATGGACCGGAATGGACGGTGAACTATATTCTGGCGGACGGAGAAATTAACCTGTTTTATTTCAGTAGGGAGCATCATCAGCCAGGGCAGCTGGCAAATCTCTACTCCTTGATGAACACTTCGTCAGGACACCTGAAACAATTTATTGAAGAAGCCAATGAAAAGGTAATTGAAGTATTCAAGAAAGCTGAGTTTAAAGAAGGTATTGCGTGGGTAGAAGTGATGCTTGACGACGATGGGCATTTTTACCTGATTGAGTGCGGCTACCGATACGGCGGCGATATGTCCTATGCATCCTATGAAAAAGTATGCGGTTTCAATTCTATCAAATGGATGGTAGAGATTAGCCTGGGTGTGAAGCATACTGCGGCGAATCTTCCTGCAGCCCTTACCGGTTTGTATATGGGAAGCGCGGCTGCTTACTATTTGTTTGCCGTAAAAGAGGATAAGATTGCAAAGATTATTGGGCTTGATGAGGTTGCAAAGATTCCCGACGTCATCATTGATATGCCTAAGAGAGAGGGAAGCAGAGCCAGATATCATAGCGCCATGGGAGTTATCAGGGCTTATGGCGCAACATGCGAGGAAATGATTGAGAAGATTGATGCGATTAATAAGAATCTAAGGATTCTGAATAAAGAAGGAGAGGATTTGATTCTCTATTTTACGGATTTCGATGCAGTCAGAAGAGATTTCCAGCTTGGTGTAGACGATTATACCTAAGGGCACACCGTAATGCATGCCCTGTGGGCGGACTTCGTCAGATAAGGTATACGAAATAACACAGTCAGGGAGGCGGCAGTTTTGAAGTACAAAACGATAATACAATCTCTGGGAGATTTTAAAGGCAATCGTCTCTGGATGAAACGGGAAGATTTGATTCCATTTTCATTTGGCGGCAATAAGGCGCGTAAGGTACAGTTGTTCCTCCGGGAGATTGAGCAAAGTGCATGTGACAGCGTTGTGACGTATGGCAGCGGAAGCTCCAACCATTGTCGCGTGGTTGCTAATATATGTTGCCAGAGAGGTTTGAAGTGTTGTGTTATTAGCCCGAAGGAGGTAAGTAAAAAGACCTTCAACAGCCGAATGATGGAGTTATTCGGGGCAGAGATTATCACAGTTCCCGTGGACAGGGTCCATGACACGATTGAAGAGAAATTGAATGAGCTAAGCAGGGACGGATATCACCCTTATTTCATTGAAGGCGGCGGTCACGGTAATATCGGAACAGAGGCTTATGTACAGTGCTATGGGGAAATAAAAGAACAAGAAAAGGAATTAGGGGTTTTCTTTGATTATATCTTTTTTGCATCAGGGACAGGAACTACCCATGCAGGGTTAGTTTGCGGGCAGATTATGAACGGCGATGAGCGAAAGGTTGTCGGTATCAGTATCGCGCGGAAGAATCCAAGAGGGCGGGATGTTGTATTGAAAAGTATAAAATCTTATTTAGGAGAAGATGCGGATATGGATGCTGCTGAAGGTGCGACAATATTTGTTGATGATTATGCAAACGGGTATGGGAAAAGGGAGAGAAAGGTAGAAGAGACTGTAGAAAATGTGCTGAAACAATATGGTATTCCGTTGGATATGACATATACAGGTAAGGCGTTTTTGGGGATGGATGAGTATTTGGCGGAAATTCGTAATAAAAATGTGTTGTTCATCCATACAGGCGGGACGCCGTTATTTTTTGATATTTTCAGGGAGGAAGAAGAATATGAACATCCTGATACTTGCGGCTGGAACCAGAAATAAAATTGTCCAATATTTTAGAAACACGGTAAGAGATGACGGAGAGGTAGTTGCTACGGATTCAAGCAAACTGGGACCAGCAATTTATGATGCTGACAAATATTATATTGTACCGCCCATAACTGCATCTGGGTATTTGGATGTAATATTAAGTATTTGCAAGAAGGAAAAGATTCATGGCATTTTGAGCCTGATAGATCCTGAGCTGAGCCTTTTGGCAGCGAACGAAGAGAAGTTCAAAGCCATCGGGACGACGGTGATTGGAAGCTCTTACGAGCTGTGTGAACTCGCATTAGACAAATACCGGATGTATCAGTGGTTAGCTTCTCGCGGATACAACTGCGCGCGGTCTTGGATGGAGCGGGACAAGTTTTATAAGGAGGTAAGAGAAGGCGGCATAACTTATCCGGTATTTGTGAAACCTGCGTATGGTTCCGCCTCCATCAGCATTTCCAAGGTCTATGACAAGGAGACGGTTGATAATCTTTTTACCCATGAAGATAACCTGATGATTCAGGAGTTTCTCAACGGACAGGAGATCGGCGCAGACGTGTACATAGATATGCTCTCAGGCGAAGTTGTGTCTATTTTCACAAAGAAAAAAATTCATATGCGCGCCGGGGAAACGGATAAAGCTGTCAGTTTTAAAGATCCCGAACTGTTTGCGTTCATTGAGAAATTTGTGCTGGAAGCTGGTTTTAAAGGGCAGATTGATATCGATATCTTTCGTATCAACGGACAATACTACATTTCTGAGATCAATCCGCGGTTTGGCGGCGGATATCCGCACGCCTATGAATCCGGCTGCAATCACATGGAGCTAATATGGAATAACTTGAACGGCAGGGCAAATAGGAAGCATATTGGCGCCTATGAGGAAGGCATTTATATGATGAAGTATAACGAGTTAAAAATTATCAGGAAATAGGGTGAGGAAAAATATGAACATCCTGTTTTTAACTATAGGGAGATTTGACAGCATAGAGGCGCATTCTATTTATCCGGATTTGTTACGCTGCTTCCGCGATCACGGGCATGAGATATATACCATAACTCCGAATGAGAAGAAAACGGGCAGGAAGACGGAAATGATTCATGAGAAGAGTTCCCATATTTTACGTATTCAAACCGGGGATGTCACAGGCGCTTGTAATATCCTGAAAAAAGGCGTCGAGCAGATGAAGGTTGAGCCGATTTTTATCAAGGCGATAAAGCGGTATTTTTCTGATGTCAGGTTTGAGTTAGTCATGTATTCTACACCTCCGATTACTTTCTGTAAAGTGGTTGAGTATGTGAAGAAAAGAGACGGGGCAAGGAGTTATTTGCTTCTGAAAGATATATTTCCTCAGAATGCAGTTGATTTGGGGATGATGTCAAAGGATGGTGTAAAAAGCCTGGTTTATCATTATTTCCGCGCTAAAGAAAAAAGATTGTATGCATTGTCGGATCGCATCGGCTGCATGTCTCAGGCAAACGTAGATTACATAATAAAGAATAACCCCGGAATCAGACAAGAAAAAATGGAAATCTGTCCTAATGCAATGGAAGTAATCGATCAGAGTGTGGACGATGAGAAAAGGAAATTAATCAGAGAAAAATATGGGATTCCCTTAGATAAAAAAGTTTTCGTTTATGGCGGGAATCTTGGAAAGCCACAGGGAATCCCGTTTCTGATTCAATGTCTGCGAAGGTGCCGGGAAGAAAAAGATGCACATTTCTTAATCGTTGGAAGCGGCAGTGAGTATAGAAAACTGGAAACATTTATTCATTCTGAACATCCAGCGAATGTTAAGCTTATGAAAAAACTCCCTAAGGAAGACTATGACCATATGGTCGGTGCCTGCGATGTGGGAATGATTTTCCTGGATCACTGCTTTACTATTCCGAATTTTCCCAGCCGGATTCTTACATACATGTCTGCGAAACTTCCGGTATTGGCGGTCACAGATCCGAATACCGATATCGGCAGGGTAATTATGGACGGCGGATTTGGATGGTGGTGTGAAAGTGATAATGTGGATGGTTTTGTGAAATATGTAGAGCAGGCGGTAAAGAGCAATATACAGCTGCAAGGTGAAAAGGGGTTCGCTTACTTAAACGATAATTACCACGTGGAAAGGTGCTATGAAATTATTAGCAGTAAACAGGGATAATGGGAATGAAAATACTGATGGTTAATGTTGTATGCGGCATCCGAAGCACTGGAAGAATCTGTACAGACCTTGCCTATGCTCTAAAGCAGTCAGGCAATGAAGTGAAAATAGCATACGGCAGGAAGCAAGCGCCTGCTGAGTTCCAAGATATGTCCATCAGAGTTGGGAATGGTATTGATAATTTATCACACGCGGCGTTGTCGCGCCTGTTTGACGCACAAGGATACGGGAGCGTCAGGGCAACGAAAAAATTTATAAAATGGGTAGAGGAATATAATCCAGATATCATTCACCTTCATAATATTCATGGCTATTATCTGAATATAACACTCCTTTTTGACTTTTTGAAAAAGAGAAATAAGCCGGTTGTATGGACTTTACATGATATGTGGGCATTTACCGGTCATGCAGCTTTCTGTGTAGGGGTTCCATGTTTTAGATATATTGAGGGATGTTTTGATTGCCCAAGGAAAAAAGCATACCCGGAAAGCTTACTGGATAGATCAGAGCTGAATTGGAGGAGAAAAAGAAACCTGATAAGGAGTTTGACAAAACTGAATATCGTGGTTCCGTCCTATTGGCTTGCGGACATTACAAAAAAGTCGTTCTTAGGTATATACCCGATTCATGTGATACATAACGGAGTTGACACAAAGAATTTTAAGCCGGTCAAGCATGATATCAGGAAAAAATATGGAATCAAAAAGGAAAAGATTGCATTAGGAGTAGCGGCAATATGGGATGAAAGAAAAGGACTTATGGATTTGGTAGAATTGTCGCAGAAATTAGATGAGGAATATCAGTTTATTGTGGTTGGTCTTACCAATAGGCAAATGGAGTCATTGCCATCGAATATTATTGGAATTCAACATACGAATTCAGTACAGGAATTGGCAGAGCTATATTCGGCGGCGGATGTATTTGTAAATCCTACCTATGTTGATAATTATCCAACAACGAATATTGAGGCGATTGCCTGCGGGACGCCAGTTATTACATATGATACGGGCGGAAGCGGGGAAAGCGCGTCAAAATTCGGATGTGTGGTGAAGCGTGGGGACAAGGAAGAAATGAAAAAAGCAATAAAGGAATACGCAGGCAAAAAATTAGAGTCGGGAGATCCAATGATGTATGATGTTTCAGTTAATAGAACAATAGAGCAATATCTGGCGCTCTATTCCTCTCTTATAAGGGGGGGGGGTAAAAAGGACGATATTTTTGATAATCATAGGGCGGGGAGTTTCTGGCGGTCTGCACCGTTTTAGCGGAGGGGCAGAAGCATGAGTAAGATTCTTTCTATTGGCATTACCTCCTATAAACGCATGAATGAATTAGTAAGGTGTATTAACAGCATTGGAACAAAATATGTGGATGATATAGAAATTCTGGTAAGCGAAGATCATTCACCGCAGTCTGCTCAGCTCAAAGCCGAGGTTGAAAAGATGAAAGAAAGCAGTCCTTATGATATTCGTTTTACCACTAATGAAGTGAATTTAGGATATGACAGGAATCTTGGCGCAATCATTCAGAAATGCCGGGGCGATTATATTTTCTTTATGAGCGATGATGATATTGTCTTTGAGGGGTGTATTGACAGGCTGATTCCGATATTGAAACAAAATGGAGAGAAATGCGGCGTACTCTACGGTCCGTTTATATATTCGAGAGACAAGACCAGGGACAGGGTGAGAAGTTGTAATGGATATATATCTGCCGGAGAAGAAAACGCAGCGAAGTATGTCTATGACTCTATTTTATTTTCTGGTTTGATATTCAAGAAAAAATTTGTCCAGGATTTCGACGCATCGCAATTCGTTAATTATAACTATTTTCAGGTATATCTGTTTTTGCAGATGATGTTCCGATATGGCGCATATTATATAAACGAACCAATGGTTGTGTGCGTAGGAGACGGTGAAAATGCGTATGGCATATCCGATTCAAGCGGTGGGAATCAGCTTCTGGCGAACCGAAAGAGTGTGAAGTCAAATCTGGAATTTAATAGAACACTCATAAAAACCATAAGAAAATTTGATGAAGAGACCGGATGCCATATCATCAAGGCCTTTGAAAAGCAATATTCCCTGCATTCTTATTCCGGATTATCGATGGCAAGAGAGGAAGGAATCAAGTATTTTGAAGAGTATTGGGATATGCTGAAAAAACTTGATATGAGAATGTATCCCGTGTCCTATGCCTACTATCTGATACTCAGGATTTTTGGAACGAAGAAAGCGGAAATCCTGATGTCAAAACTGAGGAAGCTGGTTAAAAAGGAGTAGAAGCATGACTGTTTCTGTCGCATTGACAACTTATAACGGAATGAAGTACATAAAGGAACAATTAGACTCGATTGCAGGACAGACATATACTCCGGAAGAGGTTGTGATTATCGACGACTGTTCAACGGACGGTACATATGAATATGTCTGCAATTATATACGGGAGCGAAATCTATCTGGCTGGGTGGTATTCCAAAATCCTGAAAATCAGGGCTGGAAACGTAATTTCAGAATTGCCTTCCAAAAATGCCGGGGAGATTTCATCTTTTTATGCGATCAGGATGATGTATGGCATGATTACAAAATTTATGAAATGAAGAAGGTTATGGAAAATAATCCTTGCATATCACTGCTTGTCTCTAATTATTCTGTAATGGATATTGACAGAGAAGAAAAAGTAAGAATACCCGGCTTGAATAAAAACGACGGTTCAGTTACGCGGCTGACGTTTCAGGAGCACGCCCTTACGTTAATGCGGCCCGGATGTACGTATTGTGCAGCGAAATCACTGATTGATAAATTGTGGGAAAAAGACCTGATTCATGAGCCGCATGATCAGATGTTGTGGAATTATGCGGCAATCAACGATGGATTATATCTGTTTAACAGAATAACCATGAGATACAGACGGCACTCAGACAGCGCTTCGACTCCGGAACTATCATTAAGCAAAAAAAGAAGATATCAGGAAATGAAAGAGAGCGTCAGGCTTTGCGGTTTTTTTGTAAAAAGATGCGAAGAGCAAGGCATGGATGACAAAGTAAAAATTATAAATGGACATATCCGTTTTGTGACAGAAAGAGCCAGGATGTTAAAAAGAGGAGCGCTGGTAAAATTACTGTTTTTTCAGATTAAAAATCATAAACACTACGCAACGCTTCGGAATATGCTGTCTGATGAATATTTGATAGTATTCAGAAAATAAAAGCGTTTAAAAATTGAAGAGGACATTTTCCGTATGGTTTCTATTATCTTTTTAACATGTGTATTGACGACAATGCTGGCAATCTGTATGTTGTCGTTCAAGAGATATCTTTTAACTCCGCAGTTTGGATTGCTCGTATGCTTTATTTTAGCGTTGATTGGCTGCATGATATATGCAAAGCGGTGGAATTTAGAATTTTCTGCAATCACGCTCTTAGTTGTTTTGGCTGGTTTTGCGTCGATTGTGTTCGTGTCTTTATTTTTTCAGCATAAATATCGGCTGAATGGTAATCTGGCAGAGGCGGTAAGAAGGAATGATGGCTCAGAAATTTCCGTAAAAAAAGTAAGAGTTATTATTTGGACGGTCATCCAGGTTGTGAATCTCTATCTGGTAATTCAATTTTTAAGAACTCAGACTGGAACTCTGTCGTTACAAGTGGCGATTAATTCCTATCGCAATTCGATTTATCTGACAGGCGACGCGGTAGCCCTTCCGTTTTTTACCAGGGTTATAAGGAGTATGTGCATATACTCAAGTTATCTGTTTTTGTATTTATTATTCTATAACGCAGTCAACAAGATAAAATCAAAGCTAAATAAATACTATATCATCAATATCGTCTGTGCCGCCGTTACTTCTCTGCTAATCGGGGGAAGCCGGGGGAGTCTGCTCCAGTATTTGATAGCGGGGCTTGCAATCTATTTTACACTATATACTTTTAAGTATTATCGTGCGTTTTCATTTAAACAGGTATTTTATGCCTTGGTGATAGCGGGAGTATTTCTGCTTTTGTTTGGGCAGATGTCAGAATGGCTTGGAAGAGGCGAGGTTGAAGAATTAGGGGATACGCTATTTACCTACTTATCAGGGGGAATGGCTAATTTAGACACTTATTTAAGACACAGTGAATTTTACAAGACAGATAGAAATTATACATTCGTTGAATTGGTCAACTTTTATTATAGGCTGACAGGACAAGGACATTTACAGTATAGAGGTCTTCTGTCCGATGTATACATGTCAAGAAGAGGATTTGGAACGGGAAATATTTATACGATGTTCGCCAGTTATTATCATGATGGAGAGATGGCTGCTGTTGTGCTGTATTGCGCTCTTATGGCATTTATCGGACAGTGGCTTTTGAAAATGACGATTAATAGTTTCAGGGGAGGCAGAATCAACATTCCGATGGTTATATACGGTTATCTGTTTTTTGACTATATTCAATGTAATTTTTCAAATCGGTTCTATTATCAGTTTTTCACGGTCAATATGTTAAAATTCGTAGTCTTCCTGATTGCATTCAAATTTTTCCTGACGACAGATTTAATCAAGATAGACTATAAAGGTCAAAGGATATAGGAGGTTTCAATGGATATTAAGAAGCTATATTCTGTCGATTTAGTAGCCTTCGATTTTTTTGATACTCTTGTACATAGAACGTGCGACCCTGAAAAGATACTGTCGATGTGGGCAAAAGCGGTAAAAGAAAAGTACAGTTTAAGTATCTCCTCATCGGAGATATATAGAATCAGAAAGCAATCTGAGATAAAACTGCGCAAATCCGGATTCCAGGATGTGACATACCGTCAGATACTCCGTGAGATCCATTCAGAATTAACAGCTTTGGGTTTCCTGGAACAAATTAATATTTCAGAATTTGAATCCGCATCTTACCAAATAGAGTATCAATATGAATTAGAGCATCTTTACCTGGATGCTGAGAATATGGAACTTGCCAGGATATGTACAGAAAATGGGAAGGATGTAATCATAATCTCGGATTTCTATCATAGTAAAGAATTTATCGGAAATATTTGCAAAAAATTGGGGATTCGTCAGTTTTTCAAAGATATCTACGTCTCTTGCGATTACAATGCAAGGAAATCCACCGGAGAATTATATAAGGTTGTATTAAAATTAAATGATACGCCTCCAAAAAGATGTTTGATGATTGGCGACCATCCGATATCGGATCAGAGAGTACCAGGAAAGATGGGGATTCAGGTGTTTCCGGTGAACTATACAGGCGTCAGTGAATTTATTACTGAAAAAAACGAAATGGAACGGATTGCCCGTGGTATGAGCAATGGAGGACATGTTTTAGATGGCTACGTGGGAATTATGTATCTATTTACTGCCAGGCTATATGAGATTGCATCCGTCGGAAAATGCCGAAAACTACTGTTTTGCTCCAGAGAGGGGCAGCTGTTAAAGAAGCTTTTTGATATCTACCAAGAAATTGCGCACAAGGATCATTGGATTGACAACGAGTATCTCTATATATCGAGAAGGGCTACTTTTCTTGCATCTTTGAGAGAATGTGGAAAAGAGGATTTTTCTCGTATGTTCCTGAATTATGATTCTTTGACGGTCGTAGATTTTTTAGATAATATTGGATTCAATCAAGGTGAAATTGCGGACGTCCTTGGCAGGACCGGTATTGAACGGGATATGCCTGCGGTTCCGAGGGGAAAGAGGGCTGAATTTGATGAGTTTCTTGAAAATGATGAATTTATCAGACTATTTAATGAAAAGAGAGAAGAAGCAAATTTACTTTTAAAAGAATATATACGGCAGATAAATGGGAATTCCCCGATCTGGATGGTAGATATTGGATGGCGGGGGTCTATCCAGGATAATCTGTTTTTGGCGTTTGGGCAGAAAGTAGAGATTACCGGTCTTTATTTTGGGTTGAAAAATGCAGTGAGAACGGCAAAAAATAAAAAGATTGGAATAATTTTTGATAATTATGAAGATGAGAAAAATTACAGTCTGATGTCTTTTAACTATTTAGATTTGGAAAAAGTATGTGCGGCGGATCATGGTCCTGTTATCGGATATGACAGAAAGGGAAAAATGATTGAACCGAAAATTCTTGAATCAGAAGAGGAATTGGCAATCTATCGCTATATGAAAGAGGGACAGGATAGATTGGAGGAGTCCTTTGCCAGGCTTTGCCTGCAGTTTGACGATTCAATCTATGGATATTCTGACCTGGTAGATGCTTTAAAATCCGGCTATCTATTCCATTTATGCGTCCGGCAGCCTGAGAATTATAAATATTATTTTGATTATAGAAACATTGTGGTTGAGAATTTTGGCGCTAAGACTACAGAGATACGAAATAAGTTTACGTTCAAAGGATACTCGGAACAGTTTCATTGGGGACTGGTGAATTATATATTCCGGTTCTTGGATAAGGCACATTTGAAGGCAATGTATCCTGTGGGCAGGGCATATTGCAGATTTCTATATTGTTTGAAAAAGAGAAGGTTGAAAAGAGTGGAAAATGAATGGATTAATCAAAAAATATGATTCACTCCCGAAACAACTGCGAGCCTCATTTTGGTACTTAATCTGTAATTTTGTACAAAAGGCGGTAGCAGTGATATTTACGCCCATCTTTACACGCTTGCTGACAACGCAGGAATATGGACATTATGGGATCTTTAATTCTTGGGATTTGATTATTTCTGTGTTTGTTACCCTGAATCTGTCATACGGAGTATTCACGCAAGGTATGGTTAAAAACAGCGGCGACAGGAAATCATTTGCCGCATCATTTCAGGGATTAACATTTGTATTGTTTTGTACATGGATATTCATTTATATATTGTTTCACGTTAATTTGAACCGTATGACGGGGCTTAGTACGAGAGAAATGCTGGTAATGCTTGGATCGTCCTGGACGTCTGCAGCTTATGGATTATGGGCGGCGGAACAGAGAATCGATTATCATTACCGGAAATTAATGCTCACGACGCTTACTGCGGCAATATGCGGACCATCCCTTGGAATCGTATTTGTAAACATATTCCCGGATAGAGTATTCGGAAGAGTATTTGCAACTTTTATAGTGAATGTTCTCGTCTATATAGGGCCTGTTTTTTCTCAGTTTTTCAACGGGGGGAAGATAATCAATACCAGGTATTGGAGGTATGCGCTGCTGTTTAACATTCCTCTGATCCCCCATTATCTGTCCCAGACCTTACTTAGTAATTCTGACAGAATTATGATTGAGAAAATGGCTGGTTCTTCGGAATCCGGTATCTACAACCTTGCATACTCTGTGGCGGTGACGATGATTTTTTTTAATTCCGCATTGCTTCAGACGATTCACCCCTGGCTTTACCAGAAGATAAAAGACAGGAATACAAAACAGATTAAGACGGTAGTATATCCTGCCTTTTTCATTATCGGTTTTGTTAATTTAGTTTTGATTATTTTCGCGCCGGAAGCGGTTGCAATATTTGCGCCGCCGCAGTATCGGGAAGCAATCTGGGTAATTCCTCCGGTAGCTATGAGCAGTTTGTTTAATTTCTCATATGGTTTGTTTGCAGATTTTGAATTCTATTATGACAAACCATATCTGGCAACTTTCGCTTCTGTTGCAGGAGCTGTTCTTAATTTGATATTAAACTTTTTATTTATCCGGTTATTCGGATATTTTGCCGCCGGTTATACCACGCTTGTCTGTTACATTTTATTTGCGGTCTTGCATTATTATTTTATGATTAAAATATGTAATACATATATGGAGGGGAGCAGGCCTTATGATACCAAACTGTTAGTAATTGGTTCGGGGCTGTTCCTTCTTCTGGGGTTTGCTTTTATGTTTACCTATCGTTATCCAATCATAAGATATGGATTGGTTTTTATCGGCCTGGTTATGATTTTGATATTCAGGCGGAGATGGATGTGCTATCTAAAAATGTTTATTGATTTACGGAATGGTGGGGGATAATGAGCTTTAGAGAGTATTTGAATTCAAACAGAACAGAATTTTGTACAGGATGCAGCGCTTGTTCGGCGGTTTGCCCTACGGACGCTTTGCATATGGTACAAGACGAAACGGGATATTATGTTTCGGAATTTGATGCGTCGAAATGTATCAATTGCAATAAATGCAGCAACATCTGCCCAATCCTTTCACCGAAAGAATATCCATATCGGGGTAAACGCCCGGCGTCCTATGCTGTCCAAATGCATGACGAACTCAGGAGCAAGTGTTCATCCGGAGGAGTATTTCTTGCCGCCGCACAAGCCGTTATTGATGTAAAAAAAGGAACCGTATTCGGCGCGGCATGGGAGGGTGAGGTTTTATATCATTGCGGCGTAGATAATGTTGACGGCTTGCTTAAATTGTGCGGTTCTAAATACATACAGAGCCATATGTCAGGCACGTTCCGCCAAATCAAGAAATTACTGCAAAACAAGGAGACGGTTCTATTCTGTGGGTGTCCCTGTCAGGTGGCGGGATTATATTCATATTTGGGCAAAGACGATGAAAATTTATATACAATAGACCTGCTGTGTTACTATGCGCCCTCTGTTCGGATGTTCCAGGATTATTTAAAAGAAACTTATCGTGGAACAGCAAAAAGTTGGAATTTTCGGGATAAAGAACTTGGATGGGACAGTGAAAACCTAACGGTTTTCACTGTCCCGGATATGAAGCGGCAGACGTCTGAGGATTTAGGGACAAAGAATTTGGATGGGACTGTGAAAAAAATCATCCGTTCCCGGGATATCGATCTGTTTGAACAGGCTTTCCATTCGCATCTGCTGATGAGCGAGCATTGTCAAAAGTGTAATTTTAACAGAATCCCTCGTCAGGGAGATATCACATTGGGAGACTTTTGGGGGATAGCAAAATTTGATAAGAGTTTTGCGGATGAGAAGGGAACCAGCATCGTTATCGTAAACAGTGAGAAAGGCAGAAAACTTCTGGAGCTTTGCGGTAAAAAGCTCAGGAAAATAAAGAAAACCGATTTAAAATACATAAAAGGCAACCGAATTGGGAAAGATGCGGACGTTGTAAGAAGCGAAGCATGCAAAAGATTCTACGATTTATATCAAGCGTCTTCCAATTTTAACAAATCAAGTAATTATGCCCTTTCGTGCCGTCATGACGTTGGGATTGTCGGGTGCTGGGATATAAAAAACTATGGCTCGCAGCTTACCTATTATTCTCTTTACAAAATACTGAATCGAATGGGATATTCGGCGGTATTGATTGGCTGCCACAAAAAAGCACAGTATCAATCTGTCGGAACGGCGGAACTGTTCAGAGACAATCCCTATCCTGCATATGATATTTCCCGTCAGTATGATAACCGGCCTGAAATGATTGAAGCAAACGCATTGGCGGATACGTTCGTAGTTGGTTCGGATCAAGTCTGGAATTATGGGCTTTATAAACATTTCGGAGAATTCACTTTGCTGGATTTTGTGTTCTCGAATAAAAATAAAATAGCATATGCGGCTTCTTTTGGAGGGAATTACTGGAAAGGGAGTGAAATAGAAAGGGTGTTCTTTCAGTTTTGCTTAAATAGATTTCATAAAATTTCTGTTCGGGAGACGTCGGGCGTAGAATTATGCAGTCAAAAGTTTGGCTGTCATGGGGATTGGGTAATCGATCCGGTTTTTTTAGCCGGCGCCGACGTGCTTTCCGGGCTTGCGCGAAAGGCAAGTGTGGATGTATCTGGCAGGTATGTGTTTGCGTATCTTCTTGATTATTCAAAGGATAAGGTTAATGTGCTTAACCAAATCTGTAATAGGACAGGCTGTAAGAGTGTGGTGGTTACAGATCCAAACCAGGCAATAGATCCTGCATGGAAAGGTTATGTCCGCGTAGACGCTCATCTGGAGGACTGGCTGTGGTTATTTCAAAATGCGGAGTATGTATTGACGGATTCGTTTCATGGAATGTGTGTATCACTCATCTTTCATAAGAATTTTACGGCGGTGGTCAATCAGAAGAGAGGGGCGGCAAGGTTCCATGATTACGCCGCTATGTTTGGACTGGATGAATATATTCTGCAGTCAGCGTCAACGGCATTATCCGGGGAATTTAAACTTTCACAAGTAGATTATGAAAGGATTGACAGGCAGATATCGGATGCTGTGGAGTCAGGGATGGCATGGCTTAAAGATGCAATAAATCCTGACATGCCGGATAAAGGCGGCTTGACTGCTTATGACGAAAGCCTTATTCGCAGATATCGGGCAAGCCGTCAAAGATTTCGATATCGATTATTAAATTCTAAACCAATCAGATATTCAAAAGAATACGGATTTGGTGAAATGTGCGTAATGGCGTTCAAAAGCCTGCGCATCAGATTGAGAGGTTAAAAAGGAGGCTAAAAACCTATGAGCGAGTTTCGTGGAGCAACATTGCTGATCACTGGCGGCACCGGCAGTTTCGGGGCTGCTGTGTTAAAACATTTTCTGGAGACAGACATAGGACAGATCCGCATATTCAGCCGTGATGAAAAGAAGCAGGACGATATGCGTCACGGGCTTCAGGTGAAGCATCCAGATTATGCCGGAAAGGTTAAGTTTTATATTGGTGACGTCAGAGACCCGCGTTCTGTGGCTGACGCTGTGTCGGGCGTGGATTACATATTTCATGCGGCGGCTTTAAAGCAAGTTCCGTCCTGTGAGTTCTTTCCCATGCAGGCAGTTAAGACGAATGTAGAAGGCACGGACAACGTCCTTCACGCGGCGGTGGACGCCGGTGTAAAGAAGGTCGTCTGCCTTTCAACGGATAAGGCGGCATATCCCATTAATGCGATGGGAATCAGCAAGGCGATGATGGAGCATGTTATTTTCGCAAACGCTCGCGTTGCTGCCAGGAAAGGCGGCACGATGATCTGCTGTACCCGTTATGGGAATGTGATGTGCAGCCGCGGCAGCGTAATTCCCCTTTTCATTGAGCAGATTAAAGCGGGGAACCCTGTCACGATTACGAATCCGGAGATGACCCGGTTTCTTATGAATCTGGATGAAGCGGTGGAGTTGGTACGTTTCGCATTCCACCATGGGGCTCCAGGCGACCTGTTCATCCAAAAAGCGGCCGCGTCTACAATCGGAGACCTGGCAAAAGGAGTTCAGAAACTTTTTGGAGATACCGGTACATATGTGATTGGGACACGGCATGGCGAGAAGCTCTATGAGACGCTGATGACCAGGGAAGAGAGATTGCGCAGTGAAGACATGGGGCGGTATTTCCGCGTTTCTGCAGATAACCGTGACCTGAACTATGACAAATATTTTGTGAAGGGACAGGTCTTGACCCAGGCAGAGGAGTCTTATACATCTCACAATACCACGCTGCTCGATGTTGACGGAGTCGCAGATAAGATTCTCACAACAGATTATGTACAGGAGCAGCTTGCAGCCATGCGGTGAATTTTACTGTCAAAATTATTCGGAGTTAAATCGATATGGAAAACAAGATATACTCACAACATTATTAATCTAAGTGGGACAGAAAATCTTGTCACTGTAATGTGGGCGAATGAAATATTTGATCCGAATCATCCAGATACATTTGGCGAATCGGTTTCATATCATCGGGATAGAGAAAGGGGGAATGAATAATGAAAAAGAACGGAAATGTGGTATATATCGTATCGTTGGTAATTTCGTTGGTAATTTCTATTTACGCCATTGTTTTTCCAGAGCATTTTTCGCGCATTTCCAATGCAGTATTTTGCTTTTTGACGGAGAGCTTTTCCTGGTTCTATCAGCTTGTGATGTTCGGCTTTGTGGTCTTTGTTTTATGCGTTGCATTTTCTAAGTACGGGAACATCCGGCTTGGCAGGGACGATTCAAAGCCGGATTACAGTGTGTTTTCCTGGTTTGCAATGCTGTTCTGTGCGGGGATGGGCGTTGGATTAGTATTCTGGGGGATTTCGGAACCAGTTTCCCATTATGTGAATCCTGTGGCAGGAATAGAGCCGGGAACAGCAGAAGCCGCGGATTTTGCTATGAGAGCCTCTTTTATGCATTGGGGAATCCATCCCTGGGCAAATTATGCAGTTGTCGGGCTGGCGCTTGCATACTTTCAGTACCGGAAAGGAAGACCAGGCTTAATGAGTTCGGCGTTAACCGGAATCCTTGGGGGAAATACGAGTGGATGGCTTGGAATGGCAACCGATATACTTGCTGCATTCGCAAGTATCGCAGGTATTGTGACTTCTCTTGGATTAGGCGTTCTTCAAATTAATAGCGGTTTTCATAAAATGTTTGGCATACCAGACACGCTCAGGGTACAGATTATTATCATTGCGATTGTGACGGCTATTTTTATGGCGTCTGCCATTTCAGGGATTGACAGAGGTGTAAAAATTTTATCTAATATGAACGTATATCTTGCGATTACGTTGATGGCTGGGACGTTTCTCGTAGGCCCTAAAATCGAGATATTTAGTAATCTTGTGAATGGTATCGGGGGTTATATCAATGGTTTCCTTCAGGATAGTTTGTCAATTTCCCCGTATGCAAAGACTGCCCAATGGATTAAGGCATGGCGTATCTTTTATTGGGCATGGTGGATTGCGTGGGCGCCTTTTGTAGGACTGTTTATTGCTAGGATTTCAAAGGGCAGGACCATCAGGGAGTTTGTGCTGGGGGTTGTTGGGGCGCCAACCCTTGCGTCGGTTATTTGGTTTGCTATTTTTGGATCCATGGGGATTCACCTGGGGCAGAACGGCGCGATGGGGCAGGGGGAAATGCAGGAAATTGCTGCCGCGCCTGAGTCGGGAGTTTTTTCGGTGTTGAGTCATTATCAATTCGGGACGATTTTATCGGTTATTGCACTGGTACTACTGTTGATATTCTTTGTTACATCGGCTGATTCCGGGACATTTGTTTTGGCAATGCTTTCCTCAGAGGGGAATATGAATCCGCCCAGGGCTAAAAAAATTGTATGGGGTCTTCTGCAGTCGTTTATGTCTATTGGCCTGCTTGTCAGCGGCGGGCTGAAACCGCTCCAAACCATATCGATTGTTGCAGCCTTCCCATTTGCGTTTGTAATGATTGGGGCGTGTATATCGTTGGTTAAGGCGTTGGGGGAGGAGGGCGTTATGGAACAGGCGGTTTCTGTTGCTGAAACGTCGGAAGAGAGTTTGAAAACGTAATTTACTCAAGGGAAGCCAAGCAGTCATGCAGCGGCGAAATGCTACTGAATGACTGCTGTTTTTTATGTAAAAATTCAGCTCATTACAGCGCTTGCGGACATGGCGTTAGAGCGCTTTAAACTGCTTTGCAAGCTGTAAAAATGTTGAGTTCGGCATCACTTTCTTAGACGGAATAAATAGGTATCGCCAACATTTATAATTGTTTGCTCTGCTCCACCGAGTAGCTGCCGCGCAATACTGAATACCACGATTTTTCTTAGCAATAACATCCGGATCGTTTAATTTATCTTCTCCCTTAACCTCCACAAGATAAATCATATCCTCCGTTTCGACAACAAAATCTGGCTCATAATTATGTCCGTGATTATAGGTAATATTAAATTCCTGGGGCGCCGGGCGAAGCCAATTCTGAACCTCGGAATCGGTTTCAAGCACTCGTGCAAGAATCAACTCTGGTTCGCTATCAAATTTTGCCGTACTGAAAACTCCTTTTTTTATACCTTCAAACAACACTGATTTTATATTTTCTGTATAAGTCGAATATAAGTTCACGCGTTCTTTAAAGGTATACGTTTGCTGTAGGTTGTAATCTCGAGTTCCGATCACTTCTTCCTGTAAAAATCCGTTTTCACAGTAGAAGTGCTGAAGCATCTGTTTGTAGATTTTATTACCAACGTCTCGTTTATACATCATGACGATGTTTTGCATACCATTAGTTCCATGCTGATTCTCATAATAATCACAAACTTGAGAAATCAATTTGAATAACAGATTGGAACATCTTTCATAATCGATCTCGGGTTTCGAGCGCACTTGCTCAAGCAGAATCTTTTTGGGATTATAACCCTCGAAATCAATGACTCCACCTTTCATACGCTGTCTATCTTGCATATCCTCCAAATTTTGAACCAATAGCTCGTTTTTAATCGGAACATGGGAAAACTCTGTTATATCAATATCGAAGTCAACAAAGACATATTCTTCAACACCTTCATCCGTCACCTTAATACGAGGAATAGGAATAAATTTTTCTACGGCCTCTCTGTGAGTTTGTTCTGTCTGCTGATTTAACCATGCCATCAGCGGATTCTCATTTTCATGGAATGCTTCGCCCAGGTCTTTGTCATCGGACAACTTTTGACTAACCGCAGCCGCTATTTCCTTTACCTGCGCAGAAGTAACCGTATGTGCAGGTGTTTTTTGGATATGCTGAGATACTTTTTCTTTTATTAATGATGTCGCTTTCTTAATAAGAGCAGCATTCTTTTCGGTTTTCTCAATCTGCGTTTCTTCATACGCTTTTTCCAATTCTTTATCTGGATCTGTTTTGAAGGATAATTGTGTATAGGTAATTTCTTCTTCCTGGATATCTTCTGCTTGAATAACATTTCCAGCCTTAAAGATGGAATCGCCTTTCTGCGCCTCATCGATGATGTCACTGAATTTATCGTGAGCAGTAAGCATAACCGCATCTACATCACGCTCTCCTGTACGCGCCCCATAAGGCAGACGCAGACCTCGGCCTACCATCTGTTCACGTAAAATCTTGGAAGCAGCAGTACGAAGCGGCACGATGGTATACAAGTTATTGACATCCCATCCTTCTTTGAGCATATTTACATGAATAACAATTTCTACTGGATTTTCCGAATTTTCTACGTCCAGAAGAAGTCGTGTGTTTGCCTCCGTTTCAGAGCCTTTCTGCTTTGAATGAATAACGATTGTCTTGTTCCTATATTTTCCTTCACGGAATTCATCCGACTTGACAAAAGTCTCTGCCCATGCTGCATGCTCCGTATCCTTACAGACTACCAGCATAAAGGGTTTAACCAGACGAGCTTTATTATTTTCAGCGTATACCTGCAATTTTCTCTTGGTATTTTCATGGCAGGTGATACCATCTAAAAGCATCATTTTATCAAGCTGTTCATCTCCAAAATTATAAAAATCGATATCAGAGCGTGTCACAGCAAACGGAGTACGGGTGTAACCATCTTCGATAGCCTTTGAAAGTGGATATTCGTACACAACATTTTTGAATAGTGCCTGTCGGCGGCCCTTTGTTACGAAAGGGGTAGCTGTAAGCTCAAGACCTAATAAAGGATTCAGCTCGTTTAATGCCTGAGAGCCTTTCGCAGCACGATAATGGTGTGATTCATCCATAATCAATACAAGGTCAGGAAGAGCGGAAAGAAACTGATAGAAAGAGTCGCCAATCACCTCGTTTACCTTTTTCATATGGGCGTCTTCTTTGTTAAACTTGTCTATATTGTAAATGTAGATGTGAATGTCAGATTCAAATAATGAGATTGTTTTTTCACGGTAATCATCATCCGTGATAATCTGTGGCAGAGTGCGAAAGCAGCCAAGTCCTTTGAATACGTACTTAGGACTGCCGCTGTCGCCCAAGTCTTTCTTTAGCTTATCATATATTGTGGTATTCGGAGCCACAACGAAAAAGTTCTTGATCTCATGCTGGGTATACAGATACGCGATAAACGCACCCATCAATCTTGTCTTTCCAACGCCTGTCGCAAGGGCGAAGGTTAAAGAGATAAAGTCCCTCTCAAAATCGGAACAGGTCGGATACATCGCATGCACAGCGCCAAGAGCAGCTTTTAAATTCATATCCTTTCGCAGAGTAACGTTGTTTACAATCTCTTCGAGAATTTTAAGTGAGTGCGTCTGCGGCTTTCGCAGTGACATGACGCCGCTGATATAATCAGTTGTATATTGTGGAAAAAAATTACTCATCACAGTCCTCCTCATCCTCATATACAGGAGGATGCACAATGTTTAAATTATAGTCGGTTTTTCCAAACTCACAGCGGTCAAGGAGCATTTGCGGAATCTTCTTCACTCTAATGTTCTCATAAGCCTTATCTAACCCACTCTCAAAGGAACGGCAGGCGATAATTAAATACTCGTCATTTTCCATGGTGTCTTTGATAGAATCGAGATAGTTGCCGTTCAGATGCCTTGTTGTCACAAACAAATAGCTATTTTCGCTGCCATTGGATTGTTTCCAGAATAACTTGCTGTCCGGAGCATAGATGAAGCCTTCATGTAAAGCTACAGCTGCAGCAAGCATATCAGCATCATATTCTTCGTTGATGACTTCTTCCCCGAAAACATCCTGCTTGATAAGTGTTGGCGCTAATTCATAGAAACGATAGCCGCCTCCGCCTTGCCAGTTAACATTTTTTGATATGCCGCCTTTATCTTCGCCAGATATGATACGATCCATTCTATATTTACAATGAGAAAAGGCGTGCTCACCCATTTCAATACTAATATATTTTCGTCCCATTTTGTGAGCAACAGCGGCAGTCGTACCGGAGCCTAGGAAACTATCTAAAACGAGATCTCCCGGCCGCGTTGCTAATTCAAGTATCTTTTCCAGAAGAACTTCTGGTTTTTTACCGCCAGAAAAGGCCACGCCGCCTTCGCGATTAACGTTATTCCAGTTCAGTGTATCCCAAAGCGAACCTGTTTTCTCACGTTTATAGAGAACTCCATCCTGCATAATGGTAACATTTTTAAACCAGCTTACCAGACGCTTACTTTTTCCAACAAAATAAATGGTTGTAAGTTTTCCTTTATTTCGCCCGGAAATAGGATAATATTCAATAGAGTACAGGTTGTCTTCTTCATCTGTCGCTTCTCTTACACGCGTGCGAATCGAGGTTTGCGCATTTTCTGTAGTACATATCAAATCGCTGTATTTATAAAATACCTCCAGTTCGGTAATTCCGTCTTCTCGGGCTAATTTCGCAACACTTTTTGTGCTGTAGGAACTGTGTTTGTAGATGACAATATCTCCGCCGGATCCATCTTTAATAGTGGTGTAATACGTTCTTTTACCAAAATCATTGAAAACAGTGGTGTACTTAAAACTTTTTCCGTTAATTTTCATACTTTCAAGGTATTCGCCAAGTTCAACTTTGGAATAAGATTCGTTGAATTTGTCAAATCCAGGCTTCGCATAGCAAATGATAAATTCTACATTCTTTTTAAGGCGCTTATCCTCCCCGCCGCCAGAAGCGCCGGAAGAATTTTTTGTCTTTACAACGATGAGATTGATAAAATTACTTCTGCCGCACACCTCATCCATAAGTACTTTGCAATAGTTCATTTCATCATCATTTAACTGCACAAAAATAACTCCGTCGTCTGCAAGCAGGCGCCATAACAGATGAAGCCTGGCACGCATAAGCTGCAGCCAAACAGAATGTTCAACGTTATCATCATATTCATCAAATGCCTCGCCAGTGTTATACGGCGGATCAATATAGATACACTTTATCTTTCCGGCATACTGTGGCAGTAAAGCTTTTAATGCTAACAGGTTATCTCCATGAATTAGCATATTCTGTGTTTCCGGGTCTTTTTCTGTATTGGATAGCTCAGGACGTTCAATCAATAGACGAGGCTCAATATTCATAGGCTCATCCTTGCCGATCCATGTCAGTTCTAATTTATTTGCCATCATTGATTCCTCCGCTTTCGTTTGAAGTTGTGCATTGTAGCCAATAACTTTGTGTATTATATCATGAAAAAGTGGACTTTTCATCTATTTAAAATAAGAAAAAATCGCAGAGTATCTTCCTCTGCGATTTTTATTTAAAAAAGCAAATTAATTATAACTATCTAATGCAAATAAGTCAATATATAATTTTGTTTTGTAATATTTTGGTGTAAAATCCAGAATAATATTCAGTCTATTCAAAAGATTCTTATATATTTGTCTTTATTTTCGCTGTCATCCCTACTATTTTTGAACCAAAAATCAGCATAAAAAATCGCAGAGGAAGATACTCTGCGACTGGGGAGAGGATGGTTATCTGGTATTTATTACCCTGTAAGGAACAGGAGGAACAAAGAACTTTAGATTCATGCAGAAACTATCTTTCAGAAACGGCGCTAAAAGATGCCTTCATCCTTACTTACGACAGGATGTGTCGGTATCAGGGAGCATGGCATATGGAGAAAAAGTTAATATTTCCGGCATACGTAATGTTGGAAAGTGAGAATGAATCTATTTTAAGAGATGAACTGGCTCAATATAAAGGAATTTCGGGCAAGGTGCAGACCGTCCTGGAAATAAATCCGAAAGAAGAAAAGATTCTGAGAATCCTGTGCGGGAAAAGGAATCATATAGGGATGTCCAGGGGTGTGATCCGCAGTGGGGTTACGCAAGTGACCGAAGGTCCGTTAAAAGGGATGGAAGCCCGGATTTGCAAAATCGACCGGCATAAGCGGTTGGCAAAGCTACGGGTACAGGAGGGGCAGGATAGCCGGTATATCCCGGCGGGACTGGAAATTGTGGAGAAAAGCATCTGACACTTCTTGAAACATTGGCACGGGAAGTTGAGAATGGCACAGAATTTATGGGGAATAGGATTTGTAGACGAGGAATGATGAGGATGTACGAATTTATGGACTTTCAAACAGACCGAAGATTTGCAGGTATTGAACCTTTTAAGACGAAAGTCTGGCTGTCTTCCCCCACTATGCATGGAGATGAGCAGAAGTGGGTGGACGAGGCGTTACAGTCCAACTGGGTCAGCACCGTTGGGACAAATATCAATGAAATCGAAAAACAGACGGCGGAAATCATAGGACGCAGGTATGCGGTAGCCTTGTCTTCCGGCACAGCAGCGCTCCACCTTGGCATCAGGCAGGCGGGTGAGAAGCTATACGGCAAACCCAAGGCTGGTTTCGGCGCGTTGGAAGGGCACAAAGTGTTTGCCTCCGACATGACCTTTGGGGCCACCGTTCATCCGATTGCATACGAAGGCGGCCAAGCCATTTTCATTGACTCCGAGTATGACACCTGGAACATGGACCCAGAGGCCTTGGAAAAGGCATTCGAGAAATATCCCGACGTTCGGCTCGTGGTATGGGCCCATCTCTACGGTACACCGGGGAAAATCGACGAGATAAAGGCAATCGCACATGCCCACCATGCACTGCTCGTAGAAGATGCAGCAGAGTCATTCGGCGCGCTGTATAAAGGCATGCAGACAGGCAAGTTTGGAGATGCCTCCATACTCTCCTTCAACGGGAATAAAATCCTGACCGGAAGCACAGGGGGAATGTATCTGACGGACAGCAAGGAGGATGCGGACCAGGTACGTAAATGGAGTACACAGAGCCGGGAAGCCGCCCCATGGTATCAGCATGAAGAGATGGGGTACAACTACCGCATGAGCAATGTTGTGGCAGGCGTGGTTCGGGGACAGCTTCCCCATCTAAATGAACACATCCGGCAGAAACGGGCAGTTTATGAGAGATACCAGGCCGGACTTGCAGATCTGCCTGTCAGGATGAATCCCTTTGATGAAAAGAACAGCATACCGAACTTCTGGCTAAGCTGCCTTATTATAGACTCTGACGCCATGTGTCCCCAGGTGCGGGGGGAGAAAGACCCACTCTATGTAAACGTTCCAGGAAAGTCCTGCCCGACAGAGATACTGGCAGCATTAAACGCTTTCAACGCAGAAGGACGTCCCATCTGGAAGCCCATGCATATGCAGCCAATCTATCGAATGAATGAGTTTATAACCGCAAAAGGCAGCGGCAGGGCACAGAGCAATGCATATCTGGAGAAAACAGAATCACTAGATGCAGGGGCAGATATGTTCCATCGAGGATTGTGCCTGCCATCCGATAACAAGATGACACCCAGGCAGCAAGACCGGATTATAGACGTCATACATCGCTGCTTCAAATAAATAAAGAAAGACAGAGAGGAAAATGCAGATGGAGAAAGTTTTCATCTTAGGGGCCTGCCGCACCCCAATCGGCAAAATGGGCGGGGCGCTGGCTTCGGTATCGGCAGCAGACTTAGGGGCGCTGGTTATCAGGGAATCCCTGAAAAGAAGCAAAATTTCCCCAGAACAGGTAGACCACGTATACATGGGATGTGTCATACAGGCAGGGCTTGGGCAGAATGTGGCAAGGCAGTCGGCATGGAAAGCCGGGCTTCCGTTTTCGGCAACGGCACAGACAGTCAATGTGGTTTGCGGCTCAGGATTGGACGCGGTCAATTCTGCCGCAAGGCTCATCCGCGCCAAAGAAGCCGACGTGGTGGTAGCCGGCGGCATGGAATCCATGTCAAAGGCTCCGTTTGTGCTCATGGACGCTAGATACGGATATCGCATGGGCAGTCCGATGACGGAAACGCCGCTGGTAGATACGATGGTGAACGATGCGCTGTGGGATGTCGTCAACCATTACCACATGGGCATTACAGCAGAAAATATAGCAGAGAAATGGAACATTACACGCCGGGAGGCAGATGAGTTCGCCGCCCTTTCCCAGGCGAAAGCTGCGGATGCGATAGTGGCAGGCAGGTTCCGGGAAGAGATTGTCCCCGTAGTCATAAAGGGGCGGAAAGGCGATACCGTGGTTGACACAGATGAAGGTCCCAGGCCCGGCGTCACGGCAGACGCTCTGGCGCGATTGAAACCTGCTTTTAAGGATGGCGGTATCGTAACAGCCGGCAACAGCTCGGGAATTAATGATGGAGCTGCGGCAGTTGTCCTAGTTTCAGAGGAAAAGGTCAGGGAGTTGGGGCTGCAGCCCCAGGCAGAGTGGATCGGCGGGGCGCTTGGCGGCGTTGACCCTGCAATCATGGGAATTGGGCCGGTGGAAAGCACGAAGAAACTATTGGAAAAATGCAGCCTTACCATTGACGATATGGATTTGATTGAGGGGAACGAAGCTTTTTCCGTGCAGTCTATAGCAGTCAAGCGCGAATTAAATATTCCGGACGAAAAGCTGAATGTGAACGGCGGAGCCATTGCGCTTGGCCATCCCGTAGGAGCTTCCGGATGCCGCATTCTTGTGACCCTCATCCATGGGATGAAACAGAAGAATGCCAGGACCGGCATGGCAATGCTCTGTATCGGCGGTGGCATGGGATGCAGCGCCATGATAAAAAATATTTGAGAACTGGAGAACATGGATGATTATTGCAATAATTGGAACCGGAACCCTGGGTCCTGCGATTGCCCAGGTGTTTGCGCAGTGTGAAAAGACGGAAAAGGTCTATCTGTGTAAGGGAAGGGAGACGTCAGAGAGCGACGGCAGGGATAAGATAGAGAGAGCTTTTGAAAAGCTGGCTGCAAAGGGAAAACTGACACAGGAAGAAATCAATCGGTATCTGGGTAAAATCCTGGTGGGCGGCAAAGAACATGCAAAAGACGCGGACCTCTTGATAGAGGCGGTAGCAGAAAATCTTGAGGTGAAGCAAAAGTTATTTCGGGAGATGGACGCCATATGTGATTCCCACACGATTTTTGCCACCAATACATCAAGCCTTCCGATTCAGTCAATCGGCAGGGGCATAAGGCGGCCGCTGGTGGGAATGCATTTCTTCAACCCAGCCCCAGTGATGAAACTGGTTGAAGTGATTGCGGCAGACGACACGCCCCAGGATATGGTTGCCCAGGTGATGGAGATTGCCCGAAATATCGGAAAGACTCCGGTAGAAGTCAGGGAGGCTCCCGGATTCGTGGTGAACCGCATCCTTATCCCGATGATTAACGAAGCCGTCGGAATCTATGCAGAGGGCGTTGCTTCGGCTGGGGATATTGATACGGCAATGAAACTGGGTGCAAACCAACCGATGGGCCCCCTAGCGTTAGGGGATTTGATTGGTCTGGACGTCGTGCTGGCGATTCTGGATGTGATGCTGAAAGAAACAGGAGATAACAGATATCTTCCGCAGCCCATGCTCAAGAAGATGGTCCGAGAGGGAAAACTTGGGAGAAAAACAGGCGAAGGATTTTATCCGTATTAAAGGGGATAGGTATGAAGACATACTTTGAAGTAAATGTAAACCGATATGTTCCGGAAGAGGAGTTCGTGGTCTGTCGTCCGGCATCGCTGAACTATCCGAAAGACCACGCCGTGATGTTCGTCACAGAAGAGTATATGGACAAAGCAGACGCACTGCTTGACTGTAAAAACTGTCTGGTATTCTGGCCGGAGAAAATCACGGTTCCGGAAAAGATTGCAAACCGGCATGCAGTGGTACAATGTACATCTGCAAAAAACGGGTACTGCGCTTTTTATCGGGATAACCAGATTACCTATTATCCCCCAAAAGAAGAATTTGAAGTTGCAGGCGGCGCATATATCGCAAAAACGGCTGTAATCGGAAAGGATTGTACGATCCTGCCAGGCGCATACATAGGCGGAGAAACTGAGATAGGCGACAACTGTTATATTGGCGCCGGAACCCGTTTGGTGGGGGAAGTACACATTGGGAACCGAGTGATTATCCGGGAGAATACGGTGGTCGGAGCAGACGGCTTGTCTACGGACAGGGATGAGGAAGGAAGGGCTTTAACGATGCCGCAGTTTGGCGGCGTAGTCATCGAGGATGACGTGCAGATTGGCGCGCTTACAGTGATTTGTCGGGGAGCCATTGACAATACCGTCTTAAAGCGCGGCGCAAAAATAGACAGCAGCGCTTTTATCTCTCACAATGTTGTGGTGGGCGAAGATACCTTTATTGTTGGCGAGACAATCATGTTTGGCAGCTCTTCGACAGGCAGACAGTCATTTCTTTCCGGAAACTCCACGATTCGCAACGGACGCCATATCGGAGATAAGGCGATGGTGGGCATGGGGGCTGTGGTAGTTGGCGACGTTGGCGACGGCGCGGTAGTGAAGGGAAATCCGGCGAAGTGACAGGAGCGTTGATATGACAGAGAAGCTGCCAAAGGTTAGAAGAACATTTTATACAGTCGCAGGCAAGCGGCTTTTGGATATCCTCCTCAGCGGCATTGCGATGATACTGCTGAGTCCCTTGCTGCTGCTGCTGTCCGTCCTGGAACTCATTTATCATGGCAGGCCCATCTTGTTTGAGCAGGAAAGGCCAGGGCTTCATGGAGAGGTATTCAAGCTGTGCAAGTTCCGTTCCATGACAAACGAGACGGATGCAGAGGGAAATCTTCTTCCGGAAGAGCAGCGCGCCACAAAGTTTGGGAAGTTTATCCGCCGCACGTCCCTTGACGAGCTGCCGGAACTGTTGTGCATCTTTACAGGAAAGATGAGCATCATCGGTCCAAGGCCGCTGCTTGTGAAGTATCTTCCCCTTTATACCAGGCGGCATATGCAGCGTCATGAGGTGCGGCCGGGATTTGCATGTGTCCCGCTGAAACCGGTGCAGACGTGGACCTGGAACGACCAGTTTGAGAATGACGTATGGTACATAGAGCATTGCAGCTTTTGGGTAGATGTGAAAATGGTGTTCGCGGTATTACGTGAAGCAGTGGCGGGAGCCGGATACCGGGTTGAAGGGAACCGGGAAGAATTTACCGGAGAAAATTTGAATTCAGATGCAAAAGGTGGTAGGGGAAATGAGGGCAGTGATAATTGCTCCCCACAACGATGATGAGATACTGGGCGTTGGAGGGACAATGGCAAAATTGGCAAAGGCGGGGAATGAGGTGATTGTCTGCGAAGTGACGGCAGGCGATCTGGAGGATGAGATGGTAAAGCATCAGAAAAGAGAGGCGGCGGCATCCCATGAACTGGTAGGAGCAAAGACGCATTTCATGAATCTACCGGCGGTAGGTCTGAGAGAAATGAAGACGACGGAGCTTAACCGTGCCTTTCAGGAAACGATGTCAGACCTGAAACCGGATGTTGTTTTTATTCCGCATCAAGGTGATATGCATATCGATCATAGGATGACGGCTGAGGCTGCAATGGTAGCGCTTCGTCCGGTGTCGTTTCCGGATTTGAAAGGGATTTATGCATATGAAACGTTGTCAGAGACGGATTGGAATACCCCGTCTGTGGAGCATTCGTTTATTCCGGGCATGTTTGTTGACATTACAGATGAATTAGAGATTAAGCTGGAAGCGATGAAGTGCCATGCAAGCCAGTTGCGGGAGTATCCCCATCCAAGGTCGCTGGAAGCGATACGGGCATTGGCGATGCATCGCGGCAGTACGGTATGCAGAAGATACGCGGAGGCGTTTGCTGTTGTCCGTGAGATGTGGTAAGGCTGTATAAGGAGGGTGAAATGGACAGACCGCTTATCAGTGTAATTGTTCCGGTTTACATGATAGACAGATACATTGGCATATGTATTGAAAGTATATTGAACCAGACGTACCAGAATCTCGAAATCATCCTTGTTGACGATGGGGGAAAAGACAGGTGCCCTGAGATATGCAGGCTGTATGCGAAGAAGGATAGCAGAATCAAGGTCATCCACAAACCTAACGGTGGACTGGTAAGCGCTCGTAAGGCGGGGCTTAGGATATCCGGCGGTGACTACATAGCTTATGTTGATGGGGACGACTGGATTGGTCCGGGATTTATAGAGGTCCTTTATACAGCCGTATATACATCCGGCGCAGATATGGTCTGTGCCGGGCTGACACGGGACTTATTCTCGAAATCCGCACATTTTTCCAATGCTTTGCCGTCAGGGATTTACGAAGGAGAGAAGCTTAAATATTTATGGAAGAACATGCTTTCTTACGGGGCTTACTACCGCCCTGGAATCAGCACCTACGTCTGGAACAAGCTGTTTAGAAGGGAAGTCTTGCTCACGCCGCAATCGATGGTAGACGACAGAATTTCGATCGGTGAGGACGGGGCGGTTACATATCCTGCACTCCTGAACTGCAGACGTGTGGCAGTCGTCGGTAATGTGGCATATCACTACCGGCAAAGGGAAGACAGTATGCTCAAGCAGAGCGCGTGCTATGGGGATGAGGCTCAAAAATTGAGTTACCTGTACCGCTATATGACACAGTGGAGTCAGTCCACAGATCCAAGCTTGGAGATTGCGGCACAAGTCAGGGATTATGTCCTCTCAATGGCAGTCATGCGCTCCGGCGGCAGGACTCCCCAGGATGATTTTTCAGTCTTTGATACCGCCTACTACGGCAAAAAGGTGGCAGTTTACAGCGCCGGAACGTTCGGTCAGCAGCTAGTCAGACGTTTCAGGGAAACGGACCACTGTAATGTGGCGGCATGGCTTGACGACGACTATTGGGAATATAGGAGGTGCTGCCTGGACGTCGATCCAGTGGAGGCTGTGACAAAAACTAATTTTGATTATGTCCTGGTTGCTTCCGTAGATCCTGCTGCGACAGGGAAATCTGTGAAAAGGCTGCTGGATCTAGGGATAAGCAAAGACAGAATTCTCACGGTGGCAGTACCGGAAGAGAAAGGACATTTAATAGAACGTTTCCTTGATGTGGATACGATAAAAAAGATGGAAGCAAAAAAGAAATGCGAGGTTTTATCACATGCTTGATTTAGCAAAGAAGATGCTTTCGGCAAGAACAGGGCAGACACATATTTTCTCAGTAGGGCAGGCAGGTTACATTATCAAGAGTAGCAGCGGGCAGCTTCTGGCTATTGACCTATATCTGTCGGAATGCGTGGAGAGAGTAGAAGGGAATAAAGGATTTAAGAGATTGCTGCCAAGGATTCTGGAGCCTGCGGCAGTCCGTTTTGATGCAGTCATCTGCACGCACCCCCATCTTGACCACTTCGATGTTGACTCTGTGCCTGAAATGATGGGGGGAGGTACAAAGCTGCTCTGCTCTGCAGGCTGCGTCAGGCTGGTAAAACAACTTAGGCTGGAATATTACAAATCGGACATTATCTATGTTTCACCCGGCAGCTATGAGACGGTTGGCGATTTTGATATCAAGTTTGTCAACTGTGACCACGGAACCGGCGCGCCTGATGCCGTCGGCGTGGTTGTGGAAGTTGACGGGAAAACCATTTACGAGACAGGCGATACATGCCTGCGGACAGACTCCCTGGATGAGGTTGAAAAGCCCTTAGATGTGCTGATTGCCCCCATTAACGGAGCTTATGGGAATCTGGATGAAGAGGAGTGCGCGGTGCTGGCAGAGCTTCTGGCTCCCGGAGTCACCATTCCATGCCATTATGGGATGTTTGCGGCACATCACGGAGATGTAGGCAGGTTCTATGACATTATGACGGAAAGGGAATTGCCTTTCCTGCTTATGGGACAGGGGGAACAATATACGCTCTGAGAGCGGAAGGAGAAATGAAAATGGTCAAAGAATTTAAAGGTAAGAAATTGCTGATCCTTGGCGGCAATCCAGAGACGGTCCCGCTGGTTGAGATTGCTAATGGCATGGGAATCCAAACGGTTGTGTCTTCTGCGCGCCATACCGACCCGGCAAAGCGCGCCGCATGGAAGGCATATGACGTTGACGGTATGGATGTCCCTGGCCTGGTGGCGCTTGCAAAAGAAGAACAGGTTGACGGCGTGCTTGTCGGCGTTGCCGATATCCTTGTCCCCGCGTACTGTAAAGTATGCGAAGCACTGGAGCTTCCATGCTATGCCACACAGCAGATTGTGGATGTGTTTGCATTCAAGGATGTTTTTAAGGCCACTTGTGAACGTTTTGGCGTTCACGGCATACCAGAGTTTTATCTGGACGCCGATATGAAACGTGAAGATCTGGACAAGATCGAGTACCCGGTCATGGTTAAGCCTGTTGATAATGGCGGCGGTGTCGGTATGACTGTAGCTTACAACGAGGATGAGCTGAGGAAAGGTGTAGAAGAGGCTCTTGAGAACAGCAAAAAAAAGCGGTTTATCGTTGAAAAGTACATGCAGTGTGATGATATGGGGATGTATTACACCTTTAAAGACGGGTACTGCTCCGCATCCTGCATCTATGACCGTTATACGACAGATGAGCAGCCAGGACTTTCCCGTGTTTGCCTTGGCGGTACATATCCGTCCAAACATCTTGAAGAATACTTTGAGCGTATGCATCCTAATGCGTTGCGTCTATTTAAAGAGATTGGTATTAAAAATGGCGTTTTAATGCTCTCGGGTTTCTATGAGAATGGAGAGTTTTATGTGTATGACACAGGTTTCCGTCTTCAGGGCGAAGCGCCTCATCTGCTCATGAAGGCGATTCATGGTTTTGACCAGCGTGAAATGTTAATCCGTTTTGCATTGACTGGTTCTGAGGGGGATATAGACCTTAGGACCGCCGACGATACGAGGCTGCGAGGTAAGTGGGCAGCTACGTTGTGGTTTCTGTTGAAAGAAGGAAAGATAGATAAAATAGTTGGTATGGAAAATCTTTATGAAGATGATAGGGTTGTGGCAAACATTCAACGTTTGCACGAAGGAGATACCGTTCTTCCTGAATGGATCGGTAATGAAAAACAGGTATTAACCCGTATGTACCTTGTCTGTAATAGTAAAAAGGAATTGGCTGATACACTGGAGTATTATATGAACACGGTAAAAGTTATGGATGAGGATGGCAATAATATGCTCCTGAAAGGATTTAATGTAAATAAGGCGCTTGAACGATAATGTTCTCTCCTTGTAGACCGACTTTGACTGAAAGAAAGGGAACACGGATGGAATTTGAGAGATTAAAAAACAAGGTGATTGTTGTATCTGGAGGCACAAAGGGGGTTGGCCGTGCGTTTGCTGAGGTCGCCGGCCGTGAAGGCGCAATGGTTGTCATAGGCGGCCGCGATGAAAAGGCTGGCAAAGAAGCGGTTAGGAATATTAAGACTTTTGGTTCTGATGGTATATTCGTCCACACGGATTTGCAGAAGATGGAAGAGTGCAAGCGCCTATTTGATGCTGGGTTTGAGAAGTTCGGGAAGATCGACGGTTTCTTCAATTATGCCGGTGTGACTCCGGTAAGCCCGCTTGATACCTGTGATGAGAAGACCTTTGACTGGGTGACAAACGTGAATTATAAAGCGGCTTTCTTCTGCTGTCAGGCAGCAGTGAATTACATGAGAATGAACGGCGGCGGCTCGATTGTTCTTACAGGTTCTGCACATGCCTGGGGCGGACAGAAGGACAGGGCTGCGTATGCGATGACGAAAGGTGTGCTGAGGATACTGAATGAACATATCGCTCATCAATATGCCGCAGAGCAGATTCGTTGCAATTATTTGACGCTGGGGTGGACCCCCACGGAGGGGGAAGTAGAACTTAGATTAAGCCAGGGGGAGAGAGAAGCAGAGCTGAGAAAACGTGCTGCTGAAATCCTTCCCATGGGTCGTATGTGTGAGCGCAACGACTATATGGAAGCTTTGATTTATCTTATGTCGGATGCAAGCTCCATGATGACTGGAAGCACGTTTAGAGTGACGGCTGGGGAGTATATTTGAAATGGATATTAAAAGAGCATGGCAATCCTTTCGATTGCTGATATTGTTTTCGTCTAAAAAGCGTGGAGATTATGTAAGGAAACATCATATATATGGTGGTTGTGGCAAAGACGTCAGGCTGCTAGTTGGTTTGATTCCACTAAGGGCTGAGAATATATTTCTCCATAATAATATCGAAGTGGCATCAGGGGCTAAATTTGTGCCTCATGATGCAATTCACAGCGTATTCAATCATATGGGCGAAGAAAAGTATAAGGAACATGTTGGCAGAATTGAAGTTTTTGATAATGTGTTTATAGGGGCAAATGCTATTATACTAGGTCCTTGCAATATAGGACCAAATGTCATTGTTGCTGCAGGGGCTGTCGTGAGCAAAGATGTTCCTTCTGGAAGTATTGTAGGAGGAGTACCGGCTAAAGTCATTGGAAATTATGATGAACTGAGAGAAAAGCGGAAAACATAGTGCTTATCTTTCAAATGTATGGAGGCGCATATGGAACTAAAAGTGTCATTAAACGGAGCGCTTTTTTTTGTTTATACATTTACCATTATGTTCGGAGGTATGATTGCAGAATTTATTTCTACATTCTGTTTAGTGTCAATAGCCATAATAGAGAGGAAGAAAATCAAGCAAATAATTGGAAATAGGAACTACAGTGTCTTGGCGCTGACTATCATTTTCTTTTTCTTTATGTGCTATATGCAGCATAAAATGGGAAATGTCAAAACAGATGAAATAGTAAGGATTATAGGTCTTACGAAAGGGATTTGTGCACCGGCCCTGTTTCTCCTGTCATTTAGCACGACGGCGAAAAGAGATGAGTGCTTAAATCTGCTGATTTATATTATGATTGGCCTTAATATTCTTTATAGTATTCAGACAATTATGAAAATAGAGTGGCTAAGCGATTTCTTTGTTTTAGGCTCCGTAAATGGGTGTGCAGGCGCGTCTGTTGTTATGCTGGCCGTCATTGTAACACAAATTCAAAAATGTCGAAGAGCGTTGCACATAAAAGAAGGATTATTCATTATTACGGCATATATAAACATAATGACAACTGGATCTGATACGGCATTTATATTATGCATTTTGGAGACAATGATGTTTTTGATTATGAGCCGAAAGATGAGATTGTTTTTTTCAACAAAAGGGAGAAAAATGATTTCTGCTATCATAGCAACTGCCATGATAGGCGCTATGGTAGTAATCTATTTTATTGCAAATGGAACGATAAAGATCGACAGTTATGCATTGGGAACACGCGTTGCCATATGGAGACAAGCATTCAAACAATTTTCTTTAGAGAGCAGAAATAATAGGTTGTTTGGTACAGGAAGCGATTATGTTCAGATGATGTCTCAACGGTTGGAGGCACATAATTTTCTGATAGAAATATTGCTGACATATGGGTGTGTGGGCTTAGTAGTTTTTTTGCTATCTGCATTCATTATCATAAAAGGTATCATAAAAAGGGTGAAAGTTGATACATATGATTTGTTATTTCCTGTTTTCGTTTATGTTATTATCTGCATGATGCATCCATTTTTTACAGGAGTATTCCTTTTTCAGTGGATTTGTATTTCAGCAATACTATATGTTGCTATGAACGCATTGAAAAATAAAGAAATGTTAATATAGGTGATTTCAAAAATGGATTTCAAGAAATATGTGAAAAAACTGCATAAATGGGAAAAGATTACTGAAAGGTTCAGCAATAAGATAGATGACTATGAGCGAGTAAGACGGCATTATTTAGGCAGGAAATTATTTAGGACTCAGTTATACTATGTACTGAATGTGTTTTGTATGCTTCAATATCCAGTATTGTTAATGATGAATAAAATAAATACAAATCATAACAAGAATAAAAATGGAATAAATAATCTGGAAACGATATTTATTTGCCCAAATGATGAATATAAGTTTGTGCTGGAAGATTTACCGGAGTCAGTGTTAAGTGAATATTCCAATATTGCTTCAATTTTGGCAAACGATTACAAGATACCAATAAAGGGATTTTATCTTGATGACCATGGACGCGAATTATGCAAGGAACTTGCCAAAAGATATCCATTTTCTTTTTTTATGAATTGCAGCGTTATGATTCATATTTATCGAATCCAGCATTTAATCTTAGAATTTAAACCGTCAGTAATTATTACAACTCAGACCGATGAAGATTTCACAACAAGTATATTGACAAATTACTGTGAACATTTAGGCGTTAAATATATTGGGATCCAACATGGCGATTATTGTTATGATCCCAACTTAGCATATTTCCGATTTTCGGAGTACTATGTGTGGGATGAAGATAGCATTAAGAATTTAGAGTTAGTAAACACTCGATTAGATTTTGCACGCACATTCAAGTGTAAAAGGTTCGATGGCAATCTTATAAAGAAGATTACCCCTGAATACCATTTAACATATTATCTTGCCGGAGATGAAATTAGGAATGAACTGATTCGTATACGCAATGTTTTAATAAAATTTATTGTGAAAGGGTATTCTGTTAATTTACGGAACCATCCGAGAGCAAGGAATGCAAGAGCTGTAAGGGCTGTTTTTAATGATGGGATGATACATCTTGAGAATGCAAGAGAAGTTCCGATAGGAGACTCTATTACAAACACGGATTATGTTGTCGCAACAAGATCCACAGTATTATCAGAAGCATTAGCAAATAGTTTAGATGCTGTAATCGATGACGTTGCCTATGATATGGAAGATATGATTTATTTAAGAATGAAAAATCTTAATCATGCAACTTTGCGTTTGTCAGATATTATGAAAGCCGAGCTGGGCATATGAGCAAAGGGAAATTAAAAAACCAAAATGTTATAGCATTGTTTAACATTCTAAGTACCATTATATTGCAAGGACTTGCGTTTTTCTCTTCACCCTATTTTTCAAGAATACTTGGAACTGCAAATTACGGAATTGTTTCTGTATTTAATACTTGGGTAACGGTGATAACGATTGTATTTTTCGTTAGAATGAACGGGGCGATAGTAATGGGAATAACAGAATATGAAGAAGAAGAACAAGCTGGATACCAGTCATCTATCTTGTCGCTGTCAATACTAATTTTTATAGGATTTTCAATCTTGACATTAGTCATCGTTGCAATTGTTAACTCATCCCAGTTGCTGTTTGTGGTTATGATGATTATTCAGGGATTTGGAATGTTTTGTGTTATGTTTGCAAACAGCAAATTCACATACGAATTTAGGGCTGATCTTAACTTTTATATGTCAGTTGGAATATCGGTTATCACAATTGTTCTTTCAATTATCATGATAAACGGATATGATGCGAAAAATAATTACTGGGGAAGAATCTATGGAATGACAATACCGTATTTCGTTATAGGGGTCTTTATTGCCATCTATATCCTTTTGGAAGGAAAAGAAGTTGTAAACTATACCTATTGGAAATTTGCACTTCCATTAGCAGTTCCAATGGTTTTTCATGGTATTTCAGGAATAATCCTAAGCCAGTCAGACAGGGTCATGCTTCAGGCTATGCAAAGTAGTTCCGTAGCGGGCATATATAGTTTGGCTTACACCTTTAGTAATGTCATTAATGTATGTTGGTCAGCTTTGAATAATACCTGGGTGCCAGTTTATTATGATAATACAAAAGCAGGAAATATAAGCAGAATAAAAAAACAGACAAAAAACTATTTAGAATTGTTTTCCGTATTGTGCGTTGGGTTTATGATGTTCACTCCGGAAGTGTACAAGATTTTTGCATCAGAGGAGTATAGAAGCCATTCATCAATCATCCCCATTTTTGTTGTTGGTTTTTATTTTATATTTTTGTATAGCTTCCCAATTAATTATGAAATATATCACAAGAAGACAAAAGTTATTGCAGTGGGAAGTACAGCTTCTGCCATAATAAATATTATTCTCAATTATGTTTTAATTGAAGGATGGGGAGCATACGGGGCGGCGACTGCAACGTTAATTTCATATATTATCCAATTCCTGTTCCATTATTTTGCCGCGAAATATGTGGTAAAAGGTACAGAATATCCATTCTCTATCAAGGCCATCATACCGTATATCATTATTGTTTCCGTGATAGGTATTCTAAGTGTGGTAGGCATTGAATGGTATGTCAGGTGGATAATAGCTTTATTTGCAGGTGGGTTTGAGGGATATAGAGTAATAAAAAGAAGAGCCATATTCTAAAGGGGTCGGAGGATAGGGGGAATTGAAATGTCGATAAAAAATAGCATTAAGAATAAAGTAAAACACGTCATATGGAATAAGTACTATAAGATGTGTCCAGGATTTTCTGGGGGGGGGGTGTGGAATGGAATAGATATAGATAACAAGTGCAGCTTTGAAGATTTTGTCTTTGTTGCACACCATGCACAAATTCAGAATAGTCATATAGGCAACCATACCTCTATCGGAAGATACGATAAAATCCGGGAAGCGGATATTGGAAAGTATTGTTCGATTTCATGGGACGTAACAATCGGCGCTCCGACACATCCTTTTTCAACAATAACAAATTGTGCGCTCACATATCGAAAAGAATATGGTGTTGTTGACTTTGATGATAATTTACCGCAGAAAAGAACTAAAGTCGGGCATGATGTTTGGATAGGATGTGATGCGACCTTGATTGCAGGAGTGACTGTTGGCAATGGGGCTGTCGTCGGCGCCGGTGCAGTAGTTACTAAGGATATTCCTCCATATGAAATCTGGGGAGGAGTTCCGGCTAAAAAAATTGGAGCAAGATTCGATGAGAAGACGATAGAAGTTCTTGAAGAGATAAAATGGTGGAATTGGCAGCCGAAGGAAATACGCGAATGCTTGGAATTGTTCAGGAAGAAATTAGACTATGAAACGGCTGCGAAATTAAAGGCGTTTGCTGATAATAGGGAGAAATGATGATGAAAATACTCTTTTTACATGGGGCAATAAAAAATTCGGGAGATTTCCTAATATCTCTTAGATCGCAGAATCTAATAAAGTATACGCTCCCCAATTGTGAAATTGATGCTTTGTGGGAAGGAGAAAATGAACAAACAATCCAATCTCATCTTAAAGATAAGGATGGAGTCGTATTTGGAGGCGGACCTTTTTTCACCCACCATATCCATCCAGGTGATATTCCGTTTGTTTCAAACCTTGACTCGTTCGGACTTCCTATGCTTAATATAGGAGGAGGGTGGTATGGACCGGATTATAGGTATGAATCGGTTGCTAATTATGAAATGGATCATACCAGTATGAAACTACTAAAGAAAATAGAGGCTTCCGCAGGATGCCTGAGTTGTAGGGATTGGTATACAGTTAATATGCTCAAGAGCAAGGGATTCAAGGCAGAAATGCATGGTTGCCCCGCATGGTATGACATTGAGAATGTTGGAAGCTCCACTTTACGGGAAATCGATGGAATTAAGAAAATATGCATTTCCGATCCTGCAAATGTTAACAATTCAAAAGCGGCTGTAAATCTAATTGATCTACTTAAAAAGTTATACCCCGCAGCAGATATGATTTATGTGTTTCATCGAGGAGCATGGGAGAAAGAAGAAGGCAAACGGGGTGAGTTAAGGAGAACCGGAATTGAGCCAACATTGAAAAAAAATCGTATCAGATGGGTTAATATAGCTGGAGGATGCGAAGGATTTTCCATTTATGATGATTGCGATCTTCACATAGGGTTTAGAGTCCATGCTCATATCTATAATTTAAGCAAAAGAAATCGGACAGTGTTACTTGAAGAGGACGGTAGAGGCGCTGGCGTTAATCAGGCTCTTGGCCTTGGCAACATACATGTTTATAACGATAGAAGGCAATTTAAGCCGGAACTTGCAAAACGCCTGGAAAACAAACTGTTTCCCTCAGTCAATACATACTTGAAAGATGAGATCCTAAGAAATATAGAGCGAAATGATTACACGGATTGGATAGAGTATGAATTGGCGTTCAAAAGAATGCAGTTTTACTTTGAACAATTAATCAGACACATAAGCAAGATAAAGGATTGGTGATATCACAATGGAGATACTGGCTGTAATTCCGGCACGTGCTGGGTCAAAAGCAATACCTAATAAAAATATTCGCTCTGTAAATGGACATCCGATGATTTTTTATGCAATCAACAATGCTATTTTATCAAACTATATAACGGATGTTGTTGTTTCCACCGACTCGTATGAAGTTAAGATTATAGCGGAACAGATGGGCGTTCGCTGCCATTGGCGACGGCCGGAGCTTTGCGAGGATTCCGTGGCGCTGGATGCTGTTATATACGATGCTGTTGTGAATGATGAAAAGGAATATGACTATGTGATTACAATGCAGCCCACCTCTCCAACCCTTCAAGTTTCAACACTTGATGACGCAATCAGGCATACGATAGAAGACGATTTGGACACTGTAATTTCAGCAATCAATCATCCCCATCTTTCATGGAGGGAAGAAAACGGGCGGGCAGTGCCGAATTATGAGAAAAGATTGAATCGGCAGTATCTTCCGGCTAATTATATGGAAACAGGAGCGTTTGTTGTATCTAAGAGAGCGGTAGTTTCTGAAAATAGTAGAATTGGGAAGAAACTTGATGTATATGAAGTTTCAGAAAATGAAGCGATAGATGTAGACACGTTTATTGACTTGTATGCGGTAGGCGAGATTCTTAATCAGAAGAAGGTTGCTATCTATGTGAATGGTAATACCTTGAGAGGTACAGGCCATATATATAGGGCGCTTGAGCTTGCGGATGAATTTCTTTCAAAACCGGATATTTATTATGACAGCAATCAAACAGATAGAATACTTTTTGGTAATACAACGCATAACCTGATACCTGTAAACGGAATCGCCGAGCTGTTTCAAATAATAAAAGAGAAGAAATATACAGTCTTTATCAATGACATCCTTGCTACATCCATTGATTATATGATTGGTCTTCGAAGCGTTATGCCAGAAAATGGTAAAGTCATCAATTTTGAGGACGAGGGAGAAGGTGCAGGACAAGCCGACTTGGTCTTCAATGCACTTTATTCCGAACAGGAAGGCAAAAATTTCTATGGGGGTGAAAAATACTATATTGCTCCGAAAATTTTCTTAATGTATAAGCCAGTCAAGATGAAAGAAAAAGTCGAGAAGGTATTTATCTGTTTTGGCGGTGCAGATCCGCAGAATTACACGGACAGAGTGTTTAGAATTATTAGCAAAGAAAAGTATAAGAATCTTTACTTTATCATTGCTCTTGGCCGTGCAAAGCAAAATGTCGATGCACTTATGGAGTACAACAAATCCAAAAACATGGATGTATATTTTGATGTAAAAAATATGCCGGAATTAATGAGCGAATGCGATGTGGCCTTGACTTCGAGAGGAAGGACGGCATATGAACTTGCAATCCTAGGGATTCCGTCGATTGTTCTTTCGCAGAATGTAAGGGAAGAGGGACATGGTTTCGTTTGTGACGAGAATGGGTTTATGTATATGGGTACAAACCCATCTGACCATATGATTGAGTCAGCGCTTGATATGTATGTGACTATGCCCCAGGAAGATAGACAGGGGCTGCAAAATAAGCTGCTTCAGAATGATTTGAAGAATGGTCGTAAACGTGTAATTCGATTGATACAGAATTTGTAAAAGAAAGAGGGAAAAAATGAGAAATTCTAAACCGTATTTGATTGCTGAAATTGGTGTTAATTTTTATGACACGGCTAGAGTGATGGATATTTCTCCGCTTGAAGCGGCGAAGCTTTATATTGATAAGGCGGCGGAGGCAGGGATTGACTGTGCAAAATTCCAGTCTTATAAGGCTGGCACGATTGTCTCAAAGAATTCACCGGCATATTGGGATACGACGAAGGAACCAACCAGGACACAATATGAATTGTTTTTAAAGCATGATAGCTTTGGGGAAAATGAATACCGCGAGCTTTGCCAGTATACGCATTCCAAAGGCATTGATTTTACCTCCACGCCTTTTGACTATGCATCAGCAGATTATCTGGAAGATATGGTTGATTTTTATAAGATTAGTTCCTCCGATCTATCCAACCTGCCTTTTATCCGACACATCGGAGCGAAAGGGAAACCGGTATTTCTGTCTGTAGGCGCGGCATATCTTTCTGAAATTGATGAAGCCGTCAGAGTTTTGAAAGAATCTGGCTGTAAGGATATCACAATTCTACATTGCGTCCTTTCATATCCGACTGCTCCGAAGAATGCGAATCTACGAATTATAGAAACCTTGAAGAAGGATTTCCCGAATGTGAAGGTTGGATTCAGTGATCATGTTGCCCCGGACGATACGATGATGACTTTAGCTGCGGCGTATATGATCGGTGCAGATGTCATTGAAAAACACTTCACCCTTGACAAAAAACTGCCTGGCAATGATCACTATCATGCAGGAGAACCTGAAGATTTCAAAAAAGCGATTGCAAACTTCAAGTGGATTGATATGGTTCTTGGTAGTGGAGAGAAGACGGTTCTTGAGTGTGAATGGATTCCGAGACGTGAAGCAAGACGTTCCCTGGTCTTGACTAGAGATATGAAAGCGGATGAAGTTATCCGGAAAGAAGATTTAATGCCGAAACGTCCGGGAACTGGTATTTCACCAGTCTATACAGATATTGTTGTAGGTCGAAAGATTGTAAAAGATTTAGAGGAGGACACAATCCTGACTTGGGATATGGTGTAAAAAGGAAGATGAACACAGAGAATGATTCCCAAGGAAAACGAATGTATAAATTGGCGGGAGAATTATTTCCAGTTTGCAGGAGTATTACCGGGGAAGGAACAAGGACAACGCTCAGGCGTATCCAAAAAGAGATACCACATATGATAATCCATGAGATTCCTACCGGGACAAAGGTTTTTGATTGGACAATACCGAATGAATGGGAAATCGAAGATGCATATATCGAAGATGCGGATGGAAACATAATCGTCGATTTCAAGCAGAACAATCTCCATGTTGTAGGATATTCTTCGCCAATTGATGAGTGGGTTTCCTTAGAAGAATTGGATAAGCATTTATATTCACTTCCGGAGTATCCGGACTGGATTCCATATGTAACCAGCTATTACAAGGAACGTTGGGGGTTCTGTGTCGCGCACAATCAGAGGATGTCTCTGAAAGATGGGCAGTACCATGTGATTATTAAGAGCAAGTTGTTTGAGGGAAGTTTGTCGTATGGCGAACTGTTGATTCCGGGTAAATCAAATAAAGAGATTTTCTTATCAACTTACGTATGCCACCCCTCGATGGCGAATAATGAGTTATCCGGTCCGGTGGTGCAGTTGGAATTAGCGAAATGGATTCAAAATAGTAAAAAAAGGAAATATTCATATCGTTTCATTTGGGTAGCAGAGACAATAGGAGCGATAACTTACCTTTCAAGAAATCTCGATACCATGAAGGAGCGGATTATTGCCGGCTACAACTTAACCTGTGTAGGTGATGAACGAGCTGTCTCGTATGTGTCAAGCAAATATGGCAATACACTTGCGGATCAAGCGGCGAGGAATGTTCTTCATTTTATGTATCCGGAATATATAAGTTATGATTTTCTACATAGAGGCTCTGATGAACGTCAGTATAACGCACCGGGAGTGGAGCTTCCAGTATGCAGTGTTTGCTGTTCAAAATACCACGAGTATCCAGAGTATCATACGAGCGCAGATGACATGAGCTTGATTAGCCCGAAAGGGCTGCAAAGAGCATTTGATATATATAAAGAGATAATCATGTCTCTGGAGTACAATACAAAATACAAAGTTAATTGTTACTGTGAACCACAGCTTGGAGCGAGAGGGTTATATCCAACAGAGAGTTTTCATAGATCGTCAGTAACAGTAAAGGATATGATGGACTTTATTGCTTATGCTGACGGTACACAAGATCTGTTCCAGATAAGCAATAGAATCGGAGTGCCGGTAACACGGCTTCACGAGATAGCACAAACGCTTATGGCGGCTGATTTATTTAGCGAGGTAAAGTAGATGGACTATAAAAGTCTGGTAGAACAGTTTCAAATAAATAAGGGGGACAGGGTTTGGCTTTCTTCTGAATTAATTAAATTAGTTCTCCGGTTTAAGAAAGAGGGAATAAAGTTCGATGGGTCTGTGCTTATTGATACATTTCAAGAGGCTGTGGGAACAGAAGGGACTTTAATGATTCCGGTATTTTCATTTGAATTCAGCAATAAAGGCAGATATGATGTCTTGAACACAAAGGGAACGACGGGAGCATTAGGCAATATTGCGCTAGGACGGGCTGATTTTTGCCGTACTCAGCACCCAATGCATTCATTTGTGGTATGGGGAAAAGAAAAGGAAGAACTTGTCAGAATGGATAATAAGAACTCTTTTGGTATAGACTCACCGTTTGGATATTGTCTTGGTAAGCACGTGAGACAGATTATTCTTGGCACAGACTATGTTCATGCAATGACCTTTGTCCACTATGCAGAAGTGGTATGTAATGTCCCTTATCGATTTGCAAAGAGCTTCTCTGGTATCTATGTTGATGCAGAGGGGATAGAAGAAGAACGCACATACAATTATGCGGCCAGAAAACTCGAGATAGAGCCCAAAGAAGTATTTAACAAGATGGGATCTATTCTTGAGGAAAAGGGTGTTTCTAAAAGGCTCAATATAAATGGGCTGGAATGCTATGATATTGATTTGGCTGCGAGCTTTCCGATTGTCTGTGATGATATTATTTCAAATCAATGCAGAAACATTTATGATTTTAATATTGAAAGAGAAATTTTATTTCAATAGCAGGAGGAGGGGGAGATTATGAGAACGACAATACTTCAGGATCTAGAGAATATTACATCAAAATATCCTGACAAAATAGCTTTTTCTGATATCAAGGAAGAGTTTTCTTTTTGCAGGTTATTAGATTGTGCAAAGAGAATAGGAAGCTGCATCTCTGAAAGCATAGGTTTACACGAACCGGTTGTGGTATATATGGAAAAGAGGGCATATAACGTTGCGGCTTTTTTCGGAGCAGCGTATGCAGGATGCTTTTATGTTCCTATTGATAGCCAGATGCCGTCAGAAAGAATTAACTTGATTCTCGATACGCTCCATCCAAGTATTATTATTTATGATGATGTTACGGAAAAGAATCTTGCAGAGCTTCCGACTGGGATTACAACAGTTCATTACAAGGATGCTGTGACTGGCGGTATAAACCAGAAAGCACTTGATTATATTCGGTCATATTCAAAGAGTACAGATTTACTTTATGTATTATTCACAAGCGGCTCAACTGGCGTTCCTAAGGGGGTTACTCTTTCTCACGCAGCAGTGATTGATTTTATGGATTGGGTCTGTGAAAAGTACAATTTGGATGAAACGACAACGCTTTGTAATCAGGCTCCGTTTTATTTTGACGCCTCAGTTCCGGACTTATATATCCCGCTTAAAACAGGGGCTACCGTATATATTCCGCCTAAATCCTATTACACATTTCCAAAGAAAATTCTTCAATTTATTATTGAAAAAAACATAAATACACTGGTGTGGGTTCCGTCAGCTTTGTGTAATGTTGTAAATTGCAAGGCGTTTCATATTGCGGTTCCAACAACGATTAGATTGGTCATATTCTGTGGAGAAGTCATGCCTTGTAAACATCTGAATGTTTGGAAAAAATATATTCCTGAGGCCCTCTATGTTAATATGTATGGACCGACGGAGGCAACGTATGCCTGTATGTATTATGATATAGACCGGGATTTTCAGGATGATGAAAAGCTGCCGCTTGGCAGGGCATGTGAAAATAGCGAAATTCTTCTGATAACAGATGATAATAAAGAGGCTGCCGAAGGAGAAATAGGAGAGATTTGTATTTTGGGTCAATGTCTGTCGAATGGGTATTATAATAATCCAGAAAAAACAGCAGATGTGTTTGTGCAGAATCCAATAAATCAAAGGTGGATTGAGTTGATGTACAAAACTGGAGATTTAGCATATAAGAAAGCTGGAGACATTATATTTGCCGGAAGAAAAGATTTTCAGGTAAAACGGCTGGGACATAGAATAGAATTGGGTGAAATTGAAAATGCCATTATGTCCGTCAATGAAGTAGAGAGCGTATGCTGCGTATTTAACCCTGAAAACAGTGACATTATTGCAATTTATACTGGAAAAGTAAAAAGTGATGAGGTTTCTGAAATGATGGAAGATAAGATACCGCATTATATGCTCCCTAACAGATATGAGCATTTGAAGACGATGCCGATGAATCTCAATGGGAAAATAGATAGGGTGAAATTAAAGAAGGAATATACGGAGGTGTAAGTATGGATAAGTTACTCGAAATCTTAAATAGGATAAAACCCGAAGTTAATTTTATGGTTTGCCAGAATTTGGTTGATGAGGGAATCCTGGATTCAATTGATATTGTTTCGATCATTTCTGAAATTGAAACGGAGTATTCAATTGAAATTGACCCGGATGAGATTGACCCGGATAATTTTCAGTCTGCGAAAGCCATACAGGAAATGTTAGAGAAAGCGATTGGTTAATCATGGGAACGAAGCTTGAACTTTTCATTCTTCCATTTTCAGGCTCAAAGGCATCGCAATTTGATGCTTTCTGCGCTGACCTTGAGCCATATATAAAAGTGAATACGATTGAATATGCAGGACGTGGAAGAAGGGCAAAGGAACCTTTTTTCACAGATTACGGATTATTTATGGATGATATCTGTGCATATATTAACGAGCATCGAGACAATAGTATTCCGTATGCGCTTCTTGGCTATAGTATCGGTGGGTTCTTTGTATATGATCTTGTAGCCAAGGGATATGTGGCGCAGCCAAAACATTTGTTTATATGTGCTTGTGAAAATAACAAGGAGGAGATTTCTCCAATTTCAAGGCTTCCGGAAGAGGAGTTTTGGGATAGAGTTATAAAGCTTGGAGGCGTTGATAAAAGGCTGATTGAAAGACGGAAGTTCTTGAAATTATTCTCAAGAATATTAAGGGCAGATTTTAATATTGCAGAACAACACAGGTTCATGTCCACAGATAAAAAGATTGACTGTCCTGTATCAGTATTATTTTCCGAGACAGATACGCCGCTTGTAAATGTGCGGCGCTGGCAAGAAGTTTGCAGTAGGCAGATTACATATTATGAGTTTTCGGGCGATCATTTTTTTATATTAGAGAAACATAAAAATGTTGCTGCAGTTGTGAAAAAAGCATTAGGAATGGGGGATTGATTGCCGTGTACCCGCTTTACGCCGAAGCTCGTGATATCCACATCCGGTAAATGATATGATAAAAAGACGAAAAGATAGGCTAATAAAAATCGCAGAGTAACCTACTCTGCGATTTTTTTCCAAATAGCACATATATTATAACTATCTAAATCTAAGAAATCAATACCTAAATGATTTTTGCTAGTAATTGGCTTAAATTCATGAGATCGACGTAAGATAATTGTCGTTCTATTCTATATTTGTCTCACATTTTCTTATATTTTCATATAAAATCACGCTAATCAACAATAAAATATCCTGAAAAAATCGCAGAGTAGGTTACTCTGCGACCAGGGAGAGGATGACTATCTGGTATTTATTACCCTGTAAAGAGCAGGAAGAACAAAGGACGCTGGATTCGTGTAAGAGATATTTTTCAGATACCGCCCTTTTGGACGCATTTGTCCTTACTTATGACAGGATGCGCCGCTACCAGGGAGCGTGGCATCTGGAGAAGAAATTAATATTCCCGGCGAATGTGCTGCTGGAAAGTGAGAATGAAACGGTTCTCATAAAGGAACTGCAAGAGGAAATGGACTGCTGTATGCCGCCGCTACGAAAAATGTCTCCGGAAGAAGAAAAATTCCTGAGAATCCTATGCGGAAAAAGGAACCATATCCGGATGTCCCGGGGCGTGATCTGTAACGGGGTTACAAAAGTAACCGAAGGACCGCTGAAAGGGATGGAGGCACAGATCTGCAAGATCGACCGGCATAAGCGGATGGCGAAGCTTTGCACCCAGGCTGGGCAGCATGCCAGGTACATCCCGGCGGGGCTGGAAATCGTGGAGAAAAGCATTTGATACTTCCAGAAGCATTGGCACTGGAAGGGGCAGATGCTGGTAGAAAGGGCAATGGCTGTGGCTGTGTAGCGATACGCAGGTACGGATGGCGAAGCCATGCAAAAAATATGCAGGAAATCAGAAGCAATCAACTGTAGGCAGGAGGAAGTATGTGGTACGTAATGCAGGTTATGTCCAGGCAGGAAGGGCGGACCGTCCGGATGTTGGAGCAAAGCCTTTCCCGTGAAATTCTTACTAGGTGTTTGATTCCTATGCGCAGGCGAAAGAAAAAGTTCCATGGGCAATGGCAGGAAGTCACAGAAATGCTGTTTCCGGGATACGTTTTCCTAGTTACCGACACTCCACAGCTTTTATACGATGAACTAAAAAATGTCCCCGCATTGACGAAGCTTTTGGGAAGCTGTGAGGAGCCCTTCACTCCCTTGTCCGAACCTGATGTACAGTTCTTAATGAAACTACAGGGAGATAAGGATATCGGGGAAACGGGATTGTCCCAGGTGGCCGTAGGGGAAGGGAGGCAGGTACGGATTCTTTCTGGCCCGCTGAAAAACCTGGAAGGAAAGATACAAAAAATCAATCTCCATAAACGGATTGCCATCGTTGAGACGGAGTTCATGGGGAACAGGTCGCTGCTCCATTTGGGGATTGAGATCGTAAACGAGGTTTGTAGGAATGTATGAGTTTAATAATGACAATAGATTTGCAGGAATAAAACCATTTGCAAAGAAAATATGGCTGTCATCGCCAACCATGCATGGAGAAGAGCAGCATTTTGTGGACTGTGCGATTCAGGAGAACTGGGTCAGCACGGTGGGCGGCAACATTGACGAGGTAGAAAGGCAGGTGGCGCAGAGGGTTGGGCGCAGGTATGCGGTGGCGCTGTCTTCCGGAACCGCTGCGCTGCATCTTGCCGTCCGGCTGGCGGGGGAGCGTCTCTACGGAGCATCTGCCCCGGGCAGGGGTGTATTGGAAGGCCGCAGGGTATTTTGTTCGGATATGACCTTTGGTGCCACGGTAAACCCGGTGAGTTATGAAGGCGGGGAATGTGTGTTTCTTGACACTGGGTACGATGACTGGAACCTGTCCCCGGAAGCGTTGGAGCAGGCCTTTCGGCTATACCCGGATGTCCGGCTGGTGGTTCTTGCCCACCTTTATGGTACGCCAAGCGCCCATATGGAAGAGATTCGGCAGATGGCGGACCGGCACGGCGCGCTGATTGTGGAAGATGCGGCGGAGAGCCTGGGTGCGTCTGTTTATGTGGAGCAGGAAGGGCAGGGTGTCTGGCGGCAGACGGGCTTATTTGGGGACTACAGCATCATTTCCTTTAATGGGAACAAGATCATCACGGGCTCGTCTGGCGGGATGCTGCTTACGGACAGCCGGGGGGATGCCAATAAGATACGGAAATGGTCAACTCAGGCAAGGGAAGACGCGCCTTGGTATCAGCATGAGGAATTAGGCTATAACTACCGTATGTCGAACATTGTTGCCGGTGTGGTGCGGGGGCAGCTCCCGTACTTAGATGTACATATCGCGTCGAAAAAGGAGATTTGGGAAAGGTATCGGGAGGGGCTTTCTGACCTTCCGGTTACGATGAATCCGGTCCCGTCCAATGTAAAGCCGAATTATTGGCTGAGCTGTATGGTGATAAGCCCGGAAGCCATGTGTCCCCAGGTAAGGTCGGACCGGGAGACGCTGTACCGGACGGAGCGGGGGAAGAGCTGTCCGGATGAAATCCTGGCTGTGCTACAGTGGGCAAACTGTGAAGGGAGGCCCATTTGGAAGCCCATGCACCTCCAGCCGGTTTATCGGAACCATCCGTTTGTTACGGCAGACGGGATGGGGCGCGGCAGGAGTAATGCCTATATCCGGGATGGGGAAGTGCGGGATATCGGGCTGGATATTTTTAGCCGTGGGCTATGCCTGCCAAGTGACAATAAGATGGGAAAGGAGGAACAGGACCAGGTCATGGAACTGATCCACAGGTGTTTCAGATGAGATGGAAGCGTGTATGCAGGGGATTGGTGAAACTAGGTTTCTGTGTCAGTGCAACGGGGGGGGTACTGGCATTTGTGGCAGAGCGGTTTGAGGCAAGGGGGAACTGCCATAAGCCCTATGGTGTCTATGAGGCGTATGTCAAAAGGCCTTTCGATGCCGCCCTTGCCGCAGGGGCCTTGCTTGGATTGTCGCCGGTATTTCTGGTAACGGCGGCGTTGGTACGGTTCCGGCTTGGGTCGCCGGCGCTGTTTCGACAGGAACGCCCGGGGCGGGATGAGAAGATTTTTCGGCTTTGTAAGTTTCGGTCTATGACGGATGGGACGGATGAAGAGGGGAGGCTTTTGCCGGACGACGAACGCCTGACTTCTTTCGGGAGGACGCTGCGCTCAACGTCTATGGATGAGCTTCCGGAGTTATGGAATATTGTGAAGGGGGATATGGCGCTGGTGGGTCCCCGGCCTTTGTTGAAGGAATATTTGCCTTATTATACGGAGGTGGAAAGGCATCGGCATGATGTACGCCCTGGGTTAACGGGGCTTGCCCAGGTGCATGGGAGGAATACGATTTCCTGGGAGGAGAAGTTTGCCAAAGACAGGGAGTATGTAGGGAGGATTACGTTTCTGGGCGACTTGAAGATTGTGCTGGAAACGGTTGTCAAGACGCTGAAACGGTGTGATGTCCGCGTGGGCAGGCAGCATGTGGCGGGAAGGCTGGATGTGGTGAGGGAAGGCTGGAAGGAAGAAGGAATGGGAGAAGAAGGCGCAGGAGTATAGGGGAGTGTGCAAGAAATCGGATGAGTAGAGAGTGATTCGCAAAAAATAAGGCGGAAGTATGAGGAAGGCATAGGTGTGGGAGAGATGGGTGTGTTATCAAATGGAAATGTTTCGCTGCGCCCCATTGAAAGGCGGGATTTGGACAAGCTGAACCAATGGAAGAACGACGAGAGTGTCTACCGGTTCCTTGGGGGAGGGTTTCTCCCGGTCTCCAGGGACATCCAGGAAAAATGGCTGGATTCGCTGATGGACACTACGGGGAATAGTAAGCGTTTTATGATTGAAAATGATGTGGGGGAGGCAGTGGGAATGATTGGGCTTTACGGCATCAACTGGGTGCATCGGACCTGTGAGCTGGGGATTTTTATCGGGGATGGGAGCCAGCGGGGGAAGGGCTATGCCAGTTCTGCTTACCGGCTGTTGGAGGCGTATGGCGCAATGTACCTGAACCTTAGGAAGGTCACGGCAGATGTGGTGGATAAGAATGACGCGGCGGTTTCTTTTTATGAAAACCTTCATTTTCGGCAGGCGGGGCGTTTGTCGAAGCAGAGGTTTATTGGAGGGGAGTACTGTGACCTTCTGATTATGGAGAAGTTTTTGGGTGATAAGGAGGAATGGGGCGGCTGTTGCAGTAAGGGGGGGGGGTATTTCACCCTGAGGAAGTCCCCCCGCAGTGGCTGGTTTTGGAGCTGGGGTTTCAAAACTGCCGCGTATTTATGGGAAAAACCCGGAAAGGTTGGTGAGGCGGCATGAGGGTGACAATCCGAACATTTGCCCGGGAGGATATTCCTAAGAAGGTGGAATGGATCAACAATCCTTTGAACCATCAATTCCTTCACTATGACCTTCCGCTTGAGGTTGGGAGAACGGAGTGTTGGTTTGAACGAAATGTGGGAAGGAAAGACCGGTATGACGGGGTGATTGAGGCGGACGGCGGCCCGGTTGGGCTGATTGGGCTGCTGTCGATTGACGGCAGGAATCAAAGGGCAGAGTATTACATTTCTATGGGGGAAGCTGCGTATAAGGGGAAAGGGATTGCGAAGGAGGCGAGCTGGCTTCTTTTAAAGTATGGGTTTGAGGAACTGGGATTGAACCGGATTTACTTATACACGGAGGTTGGCAACACGGCAGCTAGGCGGCTTTTTGAGAGGGTTGGTTTTATCAGGGAAGGCGTCCTTCGGCAGGATGTGCGTTCGTCAAAATCGGTACAAGGGCAGGAGGTTCATTTGTCCGGAAGCGGGAAGGGACAGGAGGAGCATCAGGCCGAAATGTATGCGGACAGGATTATATATGGGATGTTAAGGAGGGATTACTTTGAAAGTTCAGCGCTTCGGCGCTGAACTGCGCGAAAATGGATTCTAATCCTCTTAGAGATAGAACATGCAGAGCTTTTGCAGCACAGGATTGACAAGGAGCTGATACTTCAATCCCTGGCAGATAGGACAGGCAGGGACAAGGAGTGGACAGGTTTTAGCTGGAGGGACAATCAGTTATGGACAGACAGGCAGGGACAAGGGCAGACAGGGATGGGAGGATGGCAACGCCGATCCAAAACCTGGGGGTTTATGGAAAGAACCGATTATGGATGAAAAGGGAGGATCTGCTTCCCTTTTCTTTTGGAGGAAACAAGGCGAGGAAGGCGGGGCTGTTCTTCCGGGAAATCCGGGAAGGTGGTTATGACTGTGTCGTGACTTACGGCACAAGCAGCTCGAATCATTGCCGGGTGGTGAGTAATCTATGTGCATCACGTGGGCTTCCGTGTTTTATTATTAGCCCTGCGGAAAAATCTGGGCAGACGTTTAACCGTATTATGATGGAGCTTTTCGAGGCAAAGGTTACAAGGGCGCCGGTTGCGGAGGTTCATGATGTGATTGGGAAGAAGTTGGAAGAACTGAGGCTTGCCGGATATAAGCCTTATTTTATTGAAGGTGGAGGCCATGGGAACCTGGGGACGGAAGCTTATGTGCAGTGCTTCCGGGAAATCGAGCGCTTCGAGGAAGTGCGGGGGATTCATTTTGATTCTATTTTCCTGGCTTCCGGCACTGGGACTACACAGGCGGGGCTGGTCTGTGGGAACCTGCTGTCTCAGGGAAGCCGCCGGGTTGTGGGAATCAGTATTGCCCGGAAGAATCCAAGGGGACGGGATGTGGTGGTGGACAGTGTCCGGTCTTACCTGTCAGCGATAGGCTGGGATGTGCCTGAGCCTGTTGTAAAGGACGCTGTTGTTTTTGTGGATGATTATACTGGCGGGGGATATGGCTCTGGAATGGAAGGGGTGAAAGATGCTGTCAGTGATGTCGTCAGGATGGTTTTGAGGGTGTACGGCATCCCTTTGGATGGGACGTATACCGGGAAGGCATTCTATGGGATGATGGATTATATGAAGCGGATGGACATCAGGGACGAGGATGTTTTGTTTCTCCACACAGGGGGGATGCCCTTGTTTTTTGATGGATTGTCGGAAATGTAGTGGGGGATGGGATATGAATATTTTGATTCTGAGTGTTGGGACCAGGGATAAGATTGTGCAGTACTTCCGGAAGGCGTTTGCGGGGGATGGGAGGGTGGTTGCCGCGGACTGCAGCAGATTGGCTCCTGCGCTTTATGATGCGGATAAGTTTTATATTGTGCCTAAGATTACGGAGGATGGGTATCTGGATGTGATTTTTCGGATTTGCAGGGAGGAGGGCATCCATGGGGTGCTGAGCCTGATTGACCCGGAGCTTGGCCTGCTGGCGGAGCATGAGGGGGAGTTTTGTGCCATGGGTGTGACTGTGGTGGGGAGCAGCCGGGAGCTTTGTGGGATGTCGCTGGATAAGTACCGGATGTACCAGTGGCTTTGTGCCCATCATTATAACTGTGCCCGTTCTTTTCTGGATGGGGAGGAGTTTTGCCGGGCTGTGGATGCCGGGGAGGTTGGGTATCCGGTTTTTGTGAAGCCCACTTGTGGTTCGGCGTCGGTGTGTATCTCGGAAGCGGCGGACTGGGAGACGGTGGAGCTGCTTTTGTCTCATGGGGAGGGCCTGATGGTTCAGGAATTCTTGCATGGGGAGGAGATTGGTGCGGATGTGTATATTGACCTGGTTTCTGGTGAGGTGGTCTCGATTTTCACGAAACGGAAGTTGAAGATGCGGGCAGGGGAGACGGATAAGGCGGTGAGTTTCCGGGACGGGAGGCTGTTTGCGCTGATTGAGAGGTTTGTGGGGGAGGCTGGCTACCGTGGGCAGGTTGACATAGATATCTTTGAGGTTGAAGGCGAGTATTACATATCGGAGGTGAACCCGCGGTTTGGAGGGGGATATCCTCATGCGTATGAATGTGGTGTGGACCATATGAAGCTGGTGAAAAACAACCTCCGGGGCGTTGCCAATGTCAGGAACATTGGGGCGTATGAGGAGGGGGTTTATATGATGAAATATAACGAGGTGTGTGTCCGGAAGGATGGGAAGCCTGAATTTACAGATGGAATATAAGGGTGTGGCATCCGGAAGGATAAAACCTCGATGTTACGGAGGAGATAAGAAGATGGGATTAGGGTCACAGATGTTGTCTTACGCCAGGAATCGGTGCTTTTGGGCCGTTGATTGGGCGGGGGGGGGGATTATCAGGAAGGCTTATGAGGAGATCAGGAGGATTGACGCCCTGGACAGTGATGCGCCAATGATTCAGGCGCACCAGGCGGCGGCCTGGAAGAAGCTGAAACGTGCGGCCTGTTCGGGGACTGGGTTTTACAGTGGGATGGAAAACCGCAGATTTTTGGAGTTCCCTGTCATCACGAAGAATGTCATCCGCAGCAGCCAGGATGCATTTCTGTCTAAAGAGATGGACAGAGACGGCATGGTGCAGATGGCGACCAGTGGTTCTACCGGGACGCCGTTTATCTGCTACCAGGACAAGGGGAAAAAGAAGCGTGTGAGTGCGGAATGTATCTTTTACAGTGAGAAAGTGGGATACCGGCTTGGGGATAACCTGAGCTATATCCGGACTTTGGTGAGACAGAACCGGAAGCCGGGATGGAAGCAGTTCATGCAGAACCAGACGATGATTGACTGTAGGGCCATCGACGGGCAGGGGGTGGAGAAGATGCTGGAAAAGCTCCAGGGGGTTGCCAGGGGCGGCGGTGCGACGGTCCTCGCCTATGGGTCTACCTGGACGGCGGTGAAGGAGTATGCGGAAAGCAGGAACCTTACGTATTTCCGGGGGCTTGACAATGTGTCGGGGCTGATTAGTGGTTCGGACATGCTGTTTGATGGGACCAGAGAGGCTGTCAGCAGCCTTTTTGGCGGTGTGCCCATGGCGTCCAGGTATTCCAATGAGGAGAATGGGGTGATTGGCCAGGATGAGGGTAGGAATAATGTTTTCGTGGTCAATGAGGCGGATTACATGGTGGAAATCTGTGATGATGGTGGGAACCGCCTGCCGGAAGGGGAGCTGGGACGTATCGTGGTTACGGATTTGTATAACTATGGGATGCCGATGATCCGGTATGACACGGGGGATGTGGGAGCGATTGAAACCTTGGAGATGAATGGGAGGAGGAAACGCTGTATCTGCCGTTTTAGCGGGAGGCAGGTGGATGTGATTTCTGACACCAGCGGCAAGGCGCTGTCCCCCCATGTGTTAGCAAACCATATGTGGAGTTTCCCGGATGTGGGGCAGTTCCAGGTTGTCCAGACTGGGGAGAAGGCGTATACGCTTAGGCTGAACCTGCCGGATGGTTTTTGCCGGGAGGGGGAGCTTATGGGGATGATGCGCAGGATTCTTGGCCAGGATGCGGATTTATCGTTGGAGCTTGTGGATGAAATCCCGGTGCTTGCTTCTGGGAAAAGGAGATATGTTATCAATGAATGGAGGAATGGGCTGCAAATTTAGGTGAGAATGTTTGGAAAGGGGATATGGCGGATGAAGAAGGCTTTGATGGTTTCGACGATTATTGGGTTTCTTGGGGCGTTTGAGAGGAGTGACATTGCGCTCCTGCAAAGGATGGGGTATGAGGTCCATTGTGCGTGTAATTGTGAGCGGTATATTGATAAGAAGCGATTGGAAAAGCTGGATGAGCTTAAAGTGGTGAAGCACCATGTCCCGTTTGCGAGGAACCCTTTTTCAGGGACGAATATCCGGGCGTATGGGGCGCTCCTTCGCATTATGAGGGAGGGGGAATTTGATTTGGTTCACTGCCATACGCCTGTGGGAGGGGCGCTGGGGAGGCTTGCGGCGCACCGGGCGCATATCCCGCGGGGGATTTATACGGCCCATGGGGTTCATTTTTT